>Ga0058696_1000363_pt1 | contig 19487 bp, 18 predicted proteins | sample AgamicMgSfrz_FD_55077 | JGI IMG/M metagenome (GOLD analysis project Ga0058696, IMG submission 55077) | Agave microbial communities from Guanajuato, Mexico - Mg.Sf.rz | ecosystem: Host-associated > Plants > Phyllosphere > Phylloplane/Leaf | place: Guanajuato, Mexico | collected 2012-05-30 | reverse complement strand
TCCACACCTTCACTCGGGTCCCGCAGTACAATAACGTCAAACCGGGATGGCTTCCCAATATCATAGACAATCTTGTTGACGAACAAACGATCACGCTCGACAAGTGTCGGCTGCATGGACTGACCTTTGACCATCGACAAATTAAATACAAACAGGTTCAGCAGCATCATGATCACAAAAGCAATAACGATCGTCTTCGCCCAGTCCCATAATTCTGCAGCCCAGGATTTACCCGGCTGTCCAGACCCCGGCTGGTTGCTTCGATCTTCGGAATTCATACGCTCTGTAGAAGGGATATTGGAGTTCAAAGGGACACCTCGTTTATCAATTTTGTTCCAAATAAGGCGATCATACTCCCTCTAAGTCTATCTTATTTGCGGAAGTGAAACAATTGGTTATGAACACCAATAGCCTGAGACATAATCTGCAGTGTGTCAGCATACAAATAGAAAGGCATATCCCCACGTGGTTACGTTGAAGGATATGCCTAATATAAAATGAAAATCTGTTTTATTTCTTTTCTTTAATCATTCAAACCTAAGCTTTGGACAAAATACTAAGTTTCTGAAAAGCACTTAATATCTTGTTGGCACCGTAACCCATAGCTTCATACAAAGGCATGGCTGCTTTGTTGTGCTCATCACCCGCGACCCATATTTGGCTGACTTTTCGTTGCTGAAAACGCTGCTCCATGGCCTCGACAAGTGTTTTGCCGACTCCACGGCGACGATAGTCTGGATGGACCGCAATACGGTAGATGCATCCCTGGTTGTGATCAATCGTACCGATCAAGGCGCCGACGAGGTCTCCCTCTTCTTCCGCAACCATAATCAGNTCAGAATCCCATGACAATTGACGGGCAAACGGGCCCATCGTGTTCTCATAACACTCTTCCGATAGNGCAACCTGGAGAAGCTCCGTCATCTGGCTTGCATCACTCAACTGAAAGGAACGAACGTGCATGTCTTAAATCTCCCTTTTCGTTAGCTTGATGAGGTTTTACAAAAAAGGGATCCCCTTTTTACCAAAAACCCAATGTTCGAATAATGACAAAAAACGAGAAAATACCGCTTCTCCGTCAATTAAACCATACTTTCCGCCATAAAACACGCATTTTCTTTTGAAAGCGCTTAATTGTAACCGTTTACATCCGAATATTAATTTTTCCGTCTATTAAATCGGCTAATATCACATAAATATATTCATAATGGGTAAAATATGTTTGTTATCCCGAGTCATGCAATTGATCAACGTCCCGGGGGACTTAATAAACAAAAATGTTGCTTAATTAGCCCGGATGCGGTTTAATATTAGTGGCAAGGGTATTATTACATATGTACCTGAGCAGTTTGCATCAACACAATGAGCGACTCTTCATGAGCAAGGTATAGATCGAAAGGATTCTATTCGTCTGAATCTTGCACCCGAGAGTATTCAATGGATGATGCAAAATGCTGATTAACAAAATTNAAAATCTCAGGAGGTATTTTCACTATGGCTTTTCAATTACCGGCACTTCCTTACGCTAACGACGCTCTGGAACCACATATCGATGCACAAACGATGGAAATCCACCACGATCGCCATCACAATACTTATGTAACTAACCTTAACGCAGCTCTGGAAAGCGCTCCTGAACTGCAAGAAAAAAGCTTGGAAGATCTGATCGCTAACCTCGACAGCGTACCAGAAAGCATCCGCACAGCGGTTCGCAACAATGGTGGTGGACATGCTAACCACAGCCTGTTCTGGGAAATCATCGGACCTAACGGCGGCGGCGCTCCTACAGGCGATATCGCAGCTGCAATCGACAGCGAACTGGGCGGCTTTGACAAATTCAAAGAAGACTTTGCAAAAGCAGCTACAACTCGTTTCGGTTCCGGTTGGGCTTGGCTCGTCGTAGGCAAAGATGGCAAATTGTCCATCACTAGCACGCCTAACCAAGACAGCCCTCTCTTCGAAGGCCTGACTCCGGTTCTGGGTCTGGACGTATGGGAGCACGCTTACTACCTGAAATATCAAAACAAACGCCCTGACTACATCTCCGCTTTCTGGAATGTAATCAACTGGGATGAAGTTAACAAACGTTACGCAGCAGCAAAATAAGACTGCCTTACAATAAGAAGAGCCTGATTCCGTCATCATGACGGAATCAGGCTCTTTTGTTTTATGGGATTATTCCTTTACTTCATCATAAGCCCCAGCAAAGTAACTGCTGAGCAGCTTCAAAAAGACATTAGGGAACGCCAACTTTTCCATATCCTGCGGGCCAATCCAGCGATAAGTGAGGCCATCGCCTTTGCCTGTCAGGGTATCCTGCGCCGCGTTAGTGGCGATGGCTGCTGACAGCGGCTCGCTATGCTCGCTCAGCGAGCCGTAGGCGTCCGCTGCATCGGAGTNGCCNGACTCCGATGCTTGCGCTACGCCGAAGCCGGATAAGGCTGGCGTAGTGGTTTGTTGTGCAGCCGCCTGTGCATCGTAGGCGGCTCTGGCTTCCGCAGCGATCAGCGGAAGCTCGTCACTGCCCTGGTCCTGCTCGGTGCACTTGTACACCTGCAGGTTCCATACAAGGTGGCTGAACACATGCTCCGCATGGGTAGCCAGCCCCTCCGGGCGGGCAGCGAAGCCTTCCGCCCACAGACTGCCGGCCAGCAAAGCCATGGCCGGCTCATCGGCGAGCGGCCCCGGCGCCTTGCCGGCTGCGGCGGGCGCCGCCAGCACATGCGGCAGCTCCCACATACGGGCCAGCAGGCCCGTCGCTGGGCGCTGACGCACAAGCACTTGGCCGCGATGCTCGCCGCGGCCCTCCACCAGGGCGACCAGCCGCTGCTCAGGGCGCGGCGGCTTCGCCTTGGTCTTGACCGGCAGCGTGAGCTCCCGTCCGGCAATGCGGCCGGAGCATTGCTCCATGACCGGGCAAGTCAGGCAGTGCGGCGCTTTTGGTGTACATACCAGCGCACCAAGTTCCATCAGCGCCTGATTGAAATCACGCGCCCGCCCTTCCGGAATGAGCTCTCCTGCAAGCTCTTCCATGAGCACCCGGGTGCTGCCCTTCATAATGTCCTCATCAATGAGGAAGTATCTGGACAGAACCCGCATCACATTGCCGTCCACCGCAGGCTGCGGCTGGTTGAAGGCAATGCTGAGAATGGCCCCGGCTGTATACGGGCCCACCCCTTTCAACGCAAATACCGCCTGTTTATCCTGCGGCATCTCCCCTGCATGCAGCTCCATTACCTGTCTAGCAGCCGCCTGAAGGTTGCGGGCACGGGAATAGTAGCCAAGTCCCTCCCAGTTCTTCAGCACATCCTCTTCAGCCGCTTCGGCCAGTGCCTGAACTGTCGGGAAATTGGCGATAAACCGGTTGAAATACGGGATGACGGTATCCACCCGAGTCTGTTGAAGCATGATTTCCGATACCCACGTAAAATAGGGGTTATTGTGACGACGCCACGGCAAGTCCCGTCGATTGATCATATACCAATCCAGCAAATTCACACTGAAGTGTTTCTTTTGTTCCATTAAACCCATATTTCCGTCCTCTCCTGTTACCTTGCTATTCATATTGCTCTACTCTTCCCGGCTATTTGTCCGTCTTCTCCACGATGGCAAAGGCTGCTGCAAGCTCGGTCTGATGCGTAATGCTGAGATGAATGTCATACTGCTGGTCATACGGCAATTGAAGCCGTTCCCATGCCTGGCTCGACAACGTGGCAACCGGGCGCCCCTTTTCGTCAGGAAGCACCTCGATGTCCGTAAAACTCATTACGCTGCCGATGCCGCAGCCAAATGCCTTGGACACGGCTTCCTTGGCTGCAAACCGGCCAGACACAAATTCAGTCATTCTCTTCCCTCGTTCAGCTGCCAATTTCCGCTCAGCCGGAGTCAAAATTCGATTCATAAATGCTTCGGCATGACGACCAGACAGCAGCTTGTGCATACGTCCGATCTCCAGCACATCGTTTCCAATTCCATATATCATTAACGATTCACCCGCTTAATCTTTTATGCTGTGTAGAATCTTGAATGGTTTCTATTTTCCGCTGCTACTCCGAACACGTATTCTATTGTAGCAGGAGGTGCAGCGAGAAGCGAGTATCTCGCCGACATTCCCATTTATGTTAAAATAAGAGTCAGGAATTTTCCCGAAATCGATAAATTTGCGAACATAAGGAAGAGATGCGTTCACAAGGCAGTGATTGATATCATACCTTTTCAACTACAGCAAAAAGAGTCGCTGCCTGATGCAGTGACTCTTTTTCATTAACATGCTTAACCATTCATCCTGTACATTTCACATCCACATTTTAGATGCCAGGGATGGCATTGCGTTTGTGGTGAGTACGCTTATAGAATGCTTCAAGACGTTCCTGCGCAGCAGGATTGATCTGTTTGCCTTCCAGATAGTCGCTGTTATCCTCATAGGAAATGCCCAGCTCCTGTTCATCTGTCTGGCCTTCCCAAAGCCCTGCCGAAGGAGCCTTGTCCAAAATTTCGCTCGGCACACCAAGGTATGCAGCAAGCTGACGAACCTGACGTTTGTTCAGGCTGCTTAGTGGCGTAATGTCAACCGCTCCATCGCCCCATTTTGTATAGAAGCCAGTGATGGCTTCGGAAGCATGATCCGTACCTACCACCAGCAGGTTTTCTTCAAAAGAAAGTGCATATTGCATGACCATACGGGTTCTTGCCTTCACATTTCCTTTNCCNTGTGGAGTCATATGACGCGGGCTGCCCATCGATTTGAAGCCCTGCTCCACTTCAAGCGCAATCTCATTGACCGCATCTTCAATATTGGTTTCCACCACATGTTTCAGGTCGAATGCTTTTGCAACCGCATAGCTGTGATCGATATCGGATTGTTCACCGTATGGCTGGAACACACCAAGTGTTTTGTATTCCTGGTTGTTCTCGGCTGTGAGCTCATCTGTAGCCTTTTTGCACAGCGCAGCAGCGACTGCACTGTCAATTCCGCCACTGATGGCAATAAGCAATCCCTTGGTACCGGAATTTTTCACATAGGATTTCAGAAAGTCAACACGTTTGCGGACTTCCTCTTCTTCATTAATGCTTGGCTTAACTTTCAACTCAGCGATGATCTGTTGTTGCAAACTCATCGTTCAACACACCCCGTTTCTACATAAATGAAATTTGATGTCCAGCTTGAAAGGTCCGAATGGTTCAATAACCTTATTTACTCAAAATGAAACGCCCCGGCATCGGTCATCCGAAGGGCGGGGCGCTATTAGAGCTGCTTAACGGCAGTAACGGTCAAACGCACTGGTGAGCTCAGCAGCGATTTCCTCGGCAGAACGGTCTTCCACTTGGTGACGCTCGATAAAGTGAACGAGTTCACCGTCTTTCATCAGAGCGATGGAAGGTGAAGAAGGAGGATACGGTGCAAAGTACTCACGCGCTTTTGCAGTAGCTTCTTTGTCCTGTCCGGCAAATACCGTATACAGGTGATCTGGCGTAATATCGTGCTGAAGGGCTTGAGATACACCTGGACGGCACTGGCCTGCGGCACATCCGCACACCGAGTTAATCACGACGAGTGCTGTACCTTTTGCATCCGGCAGACTTGCTTCAACTTCCTCAGGGGTACGCAGTTCCTGAATACCCAGGCGAGTCAGCTCATCCCGCATCGGTTGAACCATATCTTTCATGTATTGATCAAATGACATCGACATTCGTTTCACTCCTTATAAATGGTTGTTCTATTATTTCGGGGAAAATGTAAATACCTCGGAATTCCACAATCATCACTGCTCCACCATGCAAAACATGGATTTTAATGATGTGCTATCCCTATTATACATCCCCAAGCAATGAAAGCAAGGATCAGACTCCGCCTGCGGTAAGGCTTCTTTCATATTATTATGTCTTGTTCTCTGGCAAAATATGCTGAGCTCTTATCGCTGAAACGAAACCTTGAAGGTTGTCCCCTCGCCTTCTTGTGACTCCACTGTAATTGTTCCATTATGTCGTTCCACAATGCTGCGGCACATCGATAAACCCAGCCCGGTCCCTTTGGCTTTGGTCGTATAAAAAGGCTCAAACAGCTTATCTTGCTTCGGCCTTGGTATGCCAGCACCCGTATCATGTACACACAGCTCGACCTTGTCACCCACCATCCGCGTTTCGAGCGTAAGAACTCCTTTCTCTGTCATGGCTTCCATACCGTTGCGAGCTAGATTGAGTACCACCTGCTTGATTTCTTTCGTATTCAGGTGCAGCTTCGGCACATTATGATCAAGCATGAGTTCGATACTCTGTCCACGCAGATTGGCATCTGCCCATAACAAAGGACTCAATTCATGGATAATGTCATGCAGCTGGGACTCTTCCTTTTCGGAAATTCGGTTCTGGGCTAGGGAGAGAAAGTCATTGATGATGCTGTTTGCCCGGTCCAGCTCTTCCAGTACAATCTGATAGTAGTGATCTAGCGACTCGGGACTCTTCTCTTGCATTAATTGAAGGAAACCACGTACAACCGCCATTGGATTCCGCACTTCATGGGTGATGCTGGCAGCCATCTGCCCCACCAGACTGAGACGATCCACATTGTCCAGCTCGCTTCGCAGCATTTCCAGCTCAGTAATGTCCTGAATAATGAGCATGGCCCCCGTGACCTCTCTTGACCTTCCCTGTGAAGGAGAGTAAATCGGCACGGTCCGGGACTGAAATACATAGGAGCCATAGCGTACGGTCATGCCGTTAATTTCCCCATGCACAACAGCCTTGCGTATACTGTTCTGCAATCGATCAGCCTGACCCGGTTCGACAAACTGGCTGGCCGGGAGACCGATCAGATTGGAAGTGGTCGTGCAGGGCAGTTGATTTCTTGCCGTTTGTTCCATGGTATCATTGACAAACTGAACGGTTCCATCCGGGTCCACTGTAGCGATGGATAATGGAACCGCGTTAAGTATCTGGTGAAGTTTTTCCGTCTCGGATATGTATTGATGATGAACTTCGGACAGGTTTTGTTCAAGCCCCTGATGATGATGCATATGCTCAATCCAGAGCATACTAAAAGTGCCTGCAAGAACAGCACCAATGATATACCCTAGCGTGATACCAATTCCTTGAGCTAGGGAGACCGTAGAATGGCCATCCATCAAAGGAATGCACAGCAGGGCGGATACGATCAATTCCGCTGCGATCAACGAGATGACCCTCGTCATTTTGCGTAAACGCGTATGGTGCTTGAATCGTCTGGCCGTCAACCATACAATAGGATATAGAAGAATGCCCGTTTGAAGGAGAAATTCGTACAAGTTATAGGGATGCGCAATAAGAAAATAAACAAGTACATGGAGAAGGGTAAGCGTAAGGCCTATCACAGGCCGGCAGTACAGTATGCTGATGGTAAGAGGGATAACACCCAATGAAATGGGAATGGCCGCAGGACTCGCGTAATGGGCAAACAGCAAACAGAGCAGCATGCTGGCCGCACTGGTCACTGCAAGGCTGTTCAGCATCATTCCATTACGATCTGCCTTGGCCTGAACTTGTCTGGGAAGCCCCAGATAAAAAAAGGGAATCAGGAATACCGCAGAACCTGCAAGCAGCACCTGTAAAAGAATGTCCTTTAACGCAACCACCATGCCATCTCCCTCCTCGCCCGCACATTCCCTCATGTATTTCTGATTAAAACATAGGCGACAGTATATTACAATATATCCCTTGAGACCGCATAATAGAACAGTTGGTTCATCATAAATGGTCAAAAATGTGTACCATTTATCCTATAATCCTGCATAATTCGATTTTTAGCGTCCACGTGTACCATATATAGAAATTAGCATTCTATGGAATCTATATATGGTTTATTCAATTTTTTACCAAGGTTCAATTAAAAACAATAAACAGACAAAATCAATTGAAAAAGAGGGAAATAATATATGTATGATGTCATTGTAATTGGTGGGGGTTCCGCAGGATTAATGGCCTGCGTTGCCGCTGCCGAACATGGAGCCTCTGTGCTTCTGCTGGATAAGGGAGATCAACTTGGCCGCAAGCTCGGAATTTCCGGCGGTGGTCGCTGCAATGTGACCAATGCCAAAGAGACAGATGAATTGATCAGGCATATTCCCGGTAATGGGCGTTTCTTATATAGTTCATTTCAGAACCTGGACAATCAGGGGATCATGCGTTTTTTTGAAAACCTAGGTATCGCCCTGAAGGAAGAAGACAATGGAAGAATGTTTCCCGTTACAGACAAAGCCAAAACGGTGGTTGATGCTCTGGTAGGCAAGGTGGTTTCCCTGGGTGTGGAGATTCGTACCAAAGAGCCTGTCAAGCAGCTGATTCATGATGGACAGCACGTTCAGGGCGTCAAACTCGCCTCGGGAAAAATCGTGGAAGCCCATGCAGTTATTGTAGCTACCGGAGGCAAATCCGTACCTCAAACCGGTTCAACCGGAGATGGCTATCCTTGGGCTGAATCAGCCGGACATACAATTACGGAGCTTTACCCGACGGAGGTGCCCATTGTTTCAGGTGAGAGCTGGATCCAATCCAAAGAACTTCAGGGGCTGTCTTTGCGGGATGTGGGGTTATCTGTACTGGATGCCAAAGGCAAGACTGTGATTTCGCATCGCGGTGACATGATCTTTACGCATTTTGGTGTATCGGGGCCCATCGCCCTCCGCTGCAGCCAGTTCATCCGTAAGGTACAAATGAAATCCGGCAACCCTCAGGTCATGATGAGCATTGATTTGTTCCCTGAACTGACTCCAGCTGCACTGGAAAGACAGGTTCAGCAGGTCCTGGAAGAGGAATCACGCAAGGCGGTTAAAAACATTCTGAAAACATGGGTCCCTGAACGCATGATTCCATTACTGATGAAACGTGCCGAGATTAGTGAAGACCTAACATTCCACCACTTCCCAAAAGGCATGCTCAGCACATTATGCGGGCTAATGAAGGCTTTTACTTTCCGCGTGGATGGCACGCGTTCTCTTAAGGAGGCCTTCGTCACTGGCGGAGGTGTGCACTTAAAGGAAATATACCCAAAAACAATGGAATCCAAGCTATTGCCCGGGCTATTCTTTTGCGGCGAGGTCTTGGACATTCACGGCTACACTGGGGGATATAACATTACCGCTGCATTCTCTACCGGATACACGGCTGGCATGCATGCTGCAGAATATAAAAACACCAGTAGTATAGGTAAATAGACAGGACATAGTTAAAAACCTCGAGGTGCCCACATGATGTGGAACTCGAGGTTTTTTTGGTTATTCATTTTAAATTATGCTTTCACACTGCCGGAAAATCCATCGACTGAATCGTCAAAGGTCGGGTCATCGTCCCGATTATGCAATTCTTGTTGAAGACCGCCGCCCTGACTTCCATTCGCGTAACCTTCTTGCCAATCCTCATTCACGATATGGGCTGGAATGGATATATCCTGAAATTGATCAAACCCACCTGTTTCAGCCAGGAACGCGGCGCTTCCTCCGTGTGACTGCACAATCTCCACCGCAGACTGTACATCTTGGCGATCGGTAGGAATGTATAATTCCAGCGGCCCCGATTGATACGGCTTATATCCAAGCTCCTTCAACGTGGCCTCGGCCGCAAGCAATGCTGAATGGTCTGAAAAATGTACCTGAAGTTCACTATCGTCCATCATTCGTTCTCTTCCTCCTCGCTGCAGTTGATCTCATCTTCTATACATGAGACCTGTCTCCTATAGCATGGTCACTTATGCGAGACGATATGCGATTGCTTTTGGAAGAAAATACTTTAACTTAAACGGGTCAATCGAATCCACCCTCCGACGGAAAGGCAAAAGAGTCCGAAGGCCANNACAGCTGCCGCAACAACGACACTTGCCAGCCAGCCGAGCCAGGTTATTCCCAAAGCGAGACCCATAAGAAGGCCCAGCGGGATGAACAGCATCCGAACCATCATCAATCCTGCACGGTGCAGAGCAGCAGGGTCATAGGATAGGAGCTGCACATAGTCTGATGTCGCAAAAACATCCCATGAGCGATAAAACAGCAAGGTCAGCATAATGATCAGCAAGCAGCACACGATGACATTGACGGGAAAAGGGGGAAGCATGACTGCTGCTGTGGAGAGACTACCCAGCTGCAAATACAGTTTCATTGTAGACGAGTCACGAAAAAAGGCTTTGTAAGCCGTTTCGGCTGTCCGGTTAGAAATGGAACGATTGCGCAGAAGCCTGCGCCTTTTTCGAAAAATGACTGTTTTTGTACGGGGTACCTTCGGCTTGGATACAGACTGACTTAACAAAAGCGCTGTCATCTTCAATCTGCCTCGTAAATCCTCCCGTACATCCCCCTCAAACGTGCCCTTCATCCACAGCCTCATCTGGACCAACGTGAGAAGTAAAAGGATTCCCACAAATATTCCAGCAAGCTGTCTCCAGATCTCTCCATCCATCCAAGACGTTGTACGGATCGTAACAAATCCCATGGCAATCGCAGCAGAGAGGAGTTGAATCCAGCGCCTCCATCCGGTATATCGCACCTTTATGATGTGCAGAGCTATCGCCTGACATGAAGCAACTATACCAAACCAGAGTGCAAGGAGCGCGATCGGTGTAAATGACATGCCATAAACACGAGACCACAGAGGTGCGGTCAACGCCGTAATCACAATCATTTTGCCCAAATGCAGTAAACAAGCCCGGATAAGCCCTTGCTTCATTAAGGTCCGCATCCATAGCGGTCTCGATTTAAGAAACAGCATGTCGGCTTCTTCCACAAAGAGCAATACACCGCCTGAAAGCATAACGATATCGATCACCCCTGTCAGGATAGGCACGGTTAGTTCAATCGCCCATGTTGGCAGCGGTTTGGTCCATAAACTCGAATACCACCCGATCAGATACAGCAGCCCAGGAACCAGCAAATAAACCCATACCGTCCAATCCACTGCCAATTTCAGATTCTTTAACTGTCCATTAAAATGCTCTCGTTGCCTGCGTCTATATAAACGAATTGGTGTATATCGCTCGGAATGTTCCATCCTTTTTTCACCTCCCTGACTAGGATGTCAGTATATCAAAACAGTCGAATAAGGATAACTCCGGCTGCCCGGCGACAGCGCGAATCTCATCCAGCGTGCCTTCAGCGGCCGATCTGCCGGCTGCAATCAGTATAAATCGGTCACAGATACGCTCCGCTGTGTCGAGTACATGCGTGGACATTAACACTCCCGCCCCGCGGCGACGTTCCTCATCGAGCAATTGCAGAAAGTCCTTGGTAGCGCGCGGATCCAGCCCAATAAAAGGCTCGTCTACAATATATACATCAGGTGAGGCCAAGAAGCCGATCATCAGCATCATTTTCTGACGCATGCCTTTGGAAAAACTGCCTGGAAGATCGTCGCGTACATGATCCATGCCGAAACGAACCAGCAATTCCTCCGCTCTCGCAACAAACTCCCCCTCCTCCATTTCGTACGCGGCGGCAGCAAGGTCAAGATGCTCCCATAGAGTCATATATTCATAAAAGACAGGCTGCTCCGGAATATAGGCATATCTGCCCTCTCCTCCAATCGCTATCTCAAACTCCGCGAACTCCAGCAAGCCAAGCATCGTTTTGATGGTCGTGCTTTTGCCTGCACCATTTGGGCCAATGATGCCCACCAGTTCACCTGGGTACACCTGAATTCGGATGTTTTGTATCGTCGACTTGCCTGCTTCATACCCTGACTCTGTTATATGTACGTCCAATATGGACTGCTTCGATGCTGACACCTCGGTTTCGATCTTCATGACCTTCACTCCCCGGTTAATTACTTGTTTGCTGTGTTTTCCATTATTGTAATGGAGTTATTAGTTATCTGTTTGATCATTTTGAGCATCTTTAAATGAATTAGAGGTGAAAACGAAAAAACCTTTAAACACATAAAAAAAGCAGGGGCTCNGGAGCCCCTGCTTCTGCTTATTAACACTAAAGNNAATTTTTTGGACTGTTTGTTCGAAGATGACTGTTTTCCTATACATAGACATGTGTAGAGCCCAAACTTATTTCGTGATGAAATGATGTTATTCGCTTACAGCTATATTCTCACTCACCAATATTACATCCGACTGTTTCTGTCTACGTTTCAGTACATAAACCAGCCCGAGCAGTGTCATCAAAATGCCAGAACATACAAAGGCCGGGATAACACCAAACGACGTGACTAGAAATCCACCTACCACGGGACCCATAATGTTGCTTGCTGTCATGACGCTGTTTACGGTACCAAATACACGCCCGGTCATCGCTTCAGGAGTCCGTTCCTGCAGCAGAATCTGAAAAGGGACCACGGCGAACCCNATTCCGGTTCCTGCCAGGGCAAACATGGATATCAGCAGCAGGTTCGCACCCAGACCCGCATGCGGCCAAAATCCCACGACCACACCGGCTGCACCAATGACAAGTCCCGTTACCGACGTTCCAATGCCCATCTTCAGCACATGTCCCGCTCTTCTCCACTTCCGCACACTCAAGGCTGCAATTAACGTGCCAACGCCACTGGCACCAACGCACCATCCCAGTAGATCACTCGAAATTCCGGGCAGCTGCCTAAACAGAACAACAGTCTGGGAATCCGCAAATTGCAGGAATAGAATAGCCGATGCAAGCAAAATGAGCGAAGTGCCTACTTGTGGTAAAGAAGCGAGCATACGAACGCCTTCCAATGTATCCTTTAGAAAAGCACCCTTCTTCCGGGATAAAACATCCCCTTTTGCTTCTTCCTTACCTTCTTGTACGGGCTGTCTTGCCGATTGGATCACCCGCTTACCCGGAATTAATAGCAAGATAATACCCGAGATTAGGAACGAGGCTGAGTCCAGAATAAAACACCAGGTAATCCCAAAGGCTGCTACCAGCAGTCCGCCAAGCGCAGGACCGATAATTTTGGACATCTGTTCAATCACCGAGCTGATGGAGACCGCTTGAGCCAGCTGCCCGTGCGGCACAAATTCCTTTAACTTCCCGTTCTTGGCGGGTGAGAATACGACGTCGAATAATGATTTGAGAATAAGCAGTACATACACATGCCAAATCTGATCAGCAAAAATGAACCCTGCTACAATCACTACTCTCGCGCCGTCCGCAGCGATCATCAACCATTTTCGATTCATCCGGTCCGCCAGCGCACCTGCAAATGGGCCCGTAATCAGCACAGGTAATGCCGCACAAAGTGTAGTAAACGTAATCTCCCACGGCGTAGCATTCCAACGTATGCCCACCAGCGTCAAGATTGCCAACAAATGCAGCCAGTCGCCCAGATTGGAGATGGCCTGTGCCACCATTAGTGTTACAAACGGACGGTTATGCTTCAGCCCGCGTTGTCCCTTCATTGTCATTTCCATTTTACTTCTCCTCACCCTCACCGGAATGTTGATATGGTTTTAATTATATAAATTGGGACTTATCCCAACCTCCTTCCGGAGACGGAGAAGAGCCAGCATCCGAAGGATGAACTTTCTGAGGTGCATGCTGCCCGGCAGAAGAACGAATGATTAAATTTTAAATGCTAAAAATGCAGATCTTGTGACATATCGCATGTTTTTTGCGAAAACAGAAGCTTACAATAAGGACATGACGACCATCCGAATCGTCAATGTAACCCAAAGCAACCCCTTATAAGTTGAGCTTCAACTTATATCACTAAAATGAAAAGGCGGGATCAGCATGCTGGAATTACAAGAAATCGGAACCGAACGTTCACTTCATCTGTACCGCACCTTGGCCAAAACATTTAAGAGCGTGAATGAACACGCTGTATCCGGTAGCAAAGTGCACGGCTTCAACCCTACGGCTTACGGGGTGCTGGAAGTATTGTATATGAAAGGGGCACAGCCGATTCAACAGGTAGGCGCACAGCTTCTGCTGCAGAGCGGAAATGTAACCTATGTTATCGATAAGCTGGAGCAAAAGGGACTTTTACATCGCAAACACTGTCCTCAGGACAGACGGATCATATTTGTGGAATTGACAGAGGAAGGCCACCGGACGATGGATGACATCTATCCTGGGTACGCACATAAGATCGATCGCGCAGTGAGTGGTCTAAGTGAGGGTGACAAGACCTTGCTGGCTGAGTTGTTGGAAAGGCTTGCGCATGGCGCAGACCGTTTATCTGCTAATGGTTGAAGAATCACCCTTGATGAATCGTGAAAAATAAAAAAACCGGTTTCGCCATCCTGAAGGCGCTACCGGTTTTTGTTATTGAATTCAACTATATAATCCACATGAATACGACGAGAGCAACAATAACAAGCCCTCCTGCAATAAGCAAATTCACCATGTATCTGGACATGCCAGACTCACTGTGACCACGTTAACACATAACCCTGTGTTATTGTGGTTCCGCGCTTCCTCGGCTTATTCAGTAAACCCCAGCCCCATTCATATCAAATATTCCCTCTTGGTACAGCAAAAAAAAATGCAGAATCTACTGTGGATTATATCAAATTCTCATTTGGAAATAACAAAAAAAAAGCAGCTGATCATCAGCCGCCTCTTGGTAAAAAATCATTCCGTTAATCTAGTTGTGCTAATTAGAGAAATATTCTATATGTACCCCACGGGCTCAACAATCATTTACCGGCAACCTTGACCTGTTTCGGTATCCCTTTCTCTGCTTCTTCCGGTACGATTAGACGTTTGCGTAACGCTAGCGTGGTTACCCAGGATACAATTGCGATGACGAACATGATGACAAACAGGGAATGCAGACTGCCTTCCAGCACATTCCGAAGCAGTGCCCATTTGTCATCGGACAGGGCAGCGTCCGTATGTGGTGCGAGCAGCTCATTCAGATCACGTTCGGAAATGCCGGCATCGGCCAGATGCTGTTCACTGGATAACCTGGATATCCGGTAGTTCAGCCATGTGCCAAAAACAGCCGCGCCAATCGTTTGTCCCAGAGTACGCATGAACGTATGCAGTGCCGTTGAAGATCCGCGTTCCTGATATCCCACAGAGGACTGTGCAATGATGGTGAATATCGTAAACGCAAAGCCAAAGCCAAGCCCATAAATAAAGGTCAAAATAAACAGCACGGCCTGTGGGGATGTTCCACCTACCAGGAAAAGCCCTCCCGAGCCGATCGCGATTCCGGTCAATCCGATGAGTGCAGTCAGACGTGACCCGATCTTCATCAGGAGACGACCCGCCAGCACACTTCCGATTAACCAGCCTACGGACATCGGCGCGAGCAGCAGTCCGGATTCAGTGGCATTGCCTCCACGGACACCCTGCACCCATAGCGGCAAATAACTGGTTAAGCCGATCATCAACGTACTGGTTAGCAGTCCCGCAATATTCGCCACACGGATGTCCCGAATACGGAACAGATGCAGTGGAACCATCGGTGCCTGAGCTCTTTTCTCAACGATGAAGAATAAGAGCATAAACACGACGGCCACTGCACTCAGTCCCAAAATGAGCGGAGAGCTCCAGGCATAATACTGCCCGCCTGCTGACAACACAAAGAGCAATGCCGTTATGCCTACCGTGAAGGTCAGCGCACCAACGTAGTCAATTTTGGCAGTACGAGGTGAGATGTCTTCCTTCAAGTAACGAAATACGAACCACATGGCAAGCAAGCCAAATGGCAAGTTGAATCCAAAAATCCACTGCCATCCGAGATTATCGACAAAGTAACCACCAAGCAGCGGTCCTGCCAGGGAAGATATGCCCCACACCGAACTGATCCAGCCCTGAATCTTGCCTCGTTCTTCAATCCGGTAAATGTCTCCAATAATCGTAAACGTGACAGGCACAACCGCTCCTGCCCCAATCCCCTGAATCGCTCGGAAAATAATCAACTGCTCCATGTTCTGTGAGAAACAGCAAAGCAATGAACCGAGTAAAAACAGTGCACAACCAATCAGGAACACGGGCTTTCGGCCGTAAAGATCACTGATTTTACCAAAAATCGGCGTGCTGACAGCCATCGTTAGCAGATATGCGGTAAAGATCCAGCTAAGCAGCTGCACACTTCCCAGCTCACTGACAATGGTTGGCCCCGCCGGGCCAATGACCGTTCCTTCAATCGCCGACAAAAAGGTTGCCAGCAACAATCCCGCCAAGATGAAACTGCGTTTCAAACCTCCGGTTGTATTCACACAAACCCTTCTCTCTTTGTTCTCTGTTTATTTACCATGCTTGCGCAGCCACTCATCGTACAACAGTGAATACATCACCATATCCTTATATCCTGTAGATGTATGCTGCACCTGGCGCAGCAGACCTTCCCGCGTGAAGCCTTGGTTTATCAAAAACTCTCCGGAAGCGGCGTTTCGTGGATCGACTAGCGCTTCAATCCGATTAAGCCCCATGGTTTCATACCCGAAAGGCAGCATCACCGAGAACACTTCGGTCATATAACCATGCCGCCAGTAGTCACGCCCCAGCTCGTAACCGATCTCCCCGCGGAATGCGCCTTCAAGCTGCCAGGTATTGTATCCACAGCTTCCAATAAGACGGCCCGTCTCCTTAAGTTCGATGCCCCAGCGAATCGCCTCCTCTTCCCCTGCCATATGGTTAAGCAATCCAATCATATCCGCAGCTTCGCTTGTCCCGATCATCGGTGCCAGATTCATATAGCGGGTCACCTCCCGGTCTGACCAGTATGCGAACATCTGAGCCGCATCCCGGCGGCGCATTTTGCGCAGACGAAGACGTGCTGTCTCAAGTTCGGGAATTCTCCCTTTGGATTTATACATGAAAAGACACTCCGATCCGATCCATCTCTGCAGACCATAAGATTCAATAGTCATCTAAACATAACCTGCGCCGAATGGCAACCGTTCAGTCATGGGTTTGACATCAAAAAAACCGGGCCTCAAGGGTCCCGGTCTTGTTGTACAAATGATTCAATCGAGCATGTCTGGCAACAGCCTGTCCTGCCAAAGAATCATCTCAGGCGGTAGAAGCCTTCTTATCCGCTGCCAGCAGCTCTTCGCTGACCCGGCCCAGTACGGCCGTAATTTCCTTATACTCTTCAATGCCTGTCCCGGTCAGGCTCCACTGGTCGCCATGGGCAGTCAGGAAGTTCTCCTGGGTGAGATGCTCAAGCTCCTGCTTGATCTCCCGCTCGCCAACGCGATAGCCGCGTTCTTCCAATAGAGGCAGTGCGTCACCAACGGTTAAATCCTGATTTTGGGCCAAATATAGAAGATGAATCCGTACAAAAAGATTCTGTACCTCTGCGTGCATAATCCAAACTCCTTCCAGGGTTATAGCCCTCCGTGATTGCTAAGTAATTACCCCGCACGAGAAGCTGAGAAACAGGATGAATTTACAGCGGTTTCCCCTTCTTAATCGAAACTCTACCGAAATCCACCGCTTGACTAAAGGCATGCACTGCACTATCTTGAAAATAAGTACCATTTTTGCTCGGGAGGGTGATTCAACATGTTTCAAGCTGTTTCCTATGAAGGAACACGAAGCGAGCAGCACACCGCCGTCCTGGGACAGTTAAGCGCTCTGATCCGCGATGAACCAAGCGCCATTGCCAATCTGGCAAACGCTGCGGCGCTGCTCAATGTATTTCTGACCGATACCAATTGGGTCGGATTCTACCTGTATGATGGAAAAGAACTTGTTCTAGGTCCGTTCCAAGGGCTGCCTGCCTGCATTCGTATTCCGCTTGGACGCGGGGTATGCGGCACTTCTGCTGCGGAACGACGTACACTCGTTGTAGACGATGTTCATGCCTTCCCAGGTCATATCGCCTGTGATGCCGCATCGAACAGCGAGATTGTCGTGCCTATCATCAAAGACGGCGAATTGTATGGGGTGCTCGACATCGATAGCCCCATTAAAAACCGTTTCGACGACGAAGACCGCATCTTCTTGGAACAGGCCGTCAAACTGCTCACGGAGCAGCTGTAAACACGGTTCCGCTAATGGTCCTCGTACCATAATAAGCAGGACGTTACAGTAGATACGTACCCAAGATAACCAAAAGCACAGACCTCCAGAGGTCTGTGCTTTTGATTTATGCCTTATACATCCATGTTCTGCTCGCCCATGGTTACTCTATGCATTTAGGTCAATTCCTGTTCCGCTTTGATCAACATGCCGTCTCGCAAAAATTCGGCAAGCTTCGGATGGTACCCATCGTACATTTGGCGGAAATTTCGATGTTCCACATACAGATTGCCCAAATCCCGATAGATCTCGGCAGTAGGCGTGTAGTAATCCTTGATCCATTCCAGATGTCTGCCAATAATATGCTGAACTTCCGGACTTTCAGGTGTCAGGCCATCTTCAATCGCCTGCTGCAAATCCCGGTTAATTCGGTCTATTTTCTCCTGGGAATCCAGGTAATCTTCTTTGGTTTTGAGTTCCCCGTCATAAGACATTGCTGATTCAGATTCTGCTGGATGCCAGCCATGCGTTACGACCGAATCACGGTCCGGGAACTCCGGTGACTCCGGCAGCATGCTGTGATGTCCTTTTTTGACAAAGCCCTGATACAACTCACGAACCTCAAGCTCCTGCTCTCCCTGCAAATGGGAAATCGTTTTGTCCAGCGTCTGGATCAAACCATGCAAATGCAAAGCCTTTTCCAGCAGCTGTATGCGCTGCTGCTGCATCATATGAATGATATCTTGATGATCCTCCTGCAGCATGGAGCCGATCTCTTCCTGCTCAACCCCCAGCTCCTTGCAGAACAGAATCTGCTGGAGTTTCAACAGCTCCGGTTTCTCATAATAAACTTCATTCTGGTTTCTACCTGCGAATGCAGGTGTTAGCCAACCGGATTTTACATATTCGCTCAATTCATTCAGACTTATACCGGACATGCCGGATACGTCCGCCATGGTATACGCCATTCGCAACACCTCCTGTCTGCACTCCAATTATGATTCAGAATTTTCCATACTGCTTTTTATGTTAATTAAGTTAGTTACAAGTTTTAAACAACGATTAGTCGACTGTTTTGCGGTATGTAAAATATTTATACCCTTCTGATCAAATGTGAACCGGGAGTCAGGAGGGAAATTGAAGGGTTTTCACCAAGTTATCTGATCTATAGAAGGAAAGAGCCCTACACCAATGATCATTAGGCGCAAGGCTCTCTAATTACTCTATCATAGGCAGACCAGACATCAGTCTGCCTTGGGGAACATCGTTAATTTTTATTGAACATGACAAACTTGAGTTCGGTCATTTCCTCGACTGCATATTTGACGCCTTCACGTCCCATACCGCTCTGCTTCACACCACCGTATGGCATATGATCGACCCGGAACGTTGGAATGTCGTTAATCATTACGCCTCCGGCTTCGATATGATCAGCTGCATGCAGTGCAGTGTGAATATTGTTCGTGAATATACCTGCCTGCAGTCCATAGATGGAATCATTCACGCACTCAATGCCTTCTTGGGCCGAATCCACGGTGTTAATCACAACAATCGGTGCAAAGACTTCCTGGCACGACACCTTGGCATCACGCGGCACGTTAACGAGCACGGTTGGATGCAGCA
>Ga0058696_1000360_pt1 | contig 19580 bp, 15 predicted proteins | sample AgamicMgSfrz_FD_55077 | JGI IMG/M metagenome (GOLD analysis project Ga0058696, IMG submission 55077) | Agave microbial communities from Guanajuato, Mexico - Mg.Sf.rz | ecosystem: Host-associated > Plants > Phyllosphere > Phylloplane/Leaf | place: Guanajuato, Mexico | collected 2012-05-30 | reverse complement strand
GTTGCTCGGCATCACGCGTTTCGCGACCGACGCGGCGCTGACGGCCCGCTTGCGGGCTGCATGCACGCTGTTCGTCGAGGAAGAGGGCGCTCGATTCGCCGAGCGCTTCGGGCTCGCCGGCGCGGCGCTGCACGCGGGGCTCGTCATCAGCGGCGACCGCTTCGTGTCGAGCGAGCGGGAGGTCGTCGCGCTGCGCGACGCGTTGCCGGACGCGCTCGCGGTCGAGATGGAAGGCGCGGCGATCGCGCAGGTGTGCGCGGAACACGACGTGCCGTTCGCACTCGTGCGCACGATCTCCGATACGGCCGACGATCACGCGACGCAGTCGTTCTCGCATTTTCTGTCGGCGATCGCGAGCAGCTATTCGTCCGGCATCCTCAAGCGCTTCCTGACGCTGCATGCGACGACGGCGGCCTGAAGCCGCCGTCTCGCACTTTCCCGTCCAAACCATTCGACCGGCCGCAGCGCGCACGCGGCGGCCGGTCGTTCGTCACGCCTTTTTGCGCCGGCTGCTTTCGAGGTTCGGCAGGAACACCGTCAGCACGCCGATCAGCGGCAGGAACGAGCACACCTTGTAGACGAACGGAATGCTCGTCGCATCGGCGAGCTGGCCGAGCACGGCCGCGCCGACGCCGCCCAGGCCGAACGCGAAGCCGAAGAACAGGCCCGCGACCATCCCGACCTTGCCGGGCATCAGCTCCGTCGCATAGACGAGGATCGCGGCGAACGCCGACGCCAGCACGACGCCGATGATCACGGTCAGCACGCTCGTCCAGAACAGGTTCGCGTACGGCAGCAGCATCGTGAACGGCGCGACGCCCAGGATCGATACCCAGATCACGTACTTGCGGCCGATCCGGTCGCCGACGGGCCCGCCGATCAGCGTGCCGGCCGCCACCGCCGCGAGGAACACGAACAGGTGGATCTGCGCGGCCTGCACCGACAGGTGGAACTTGTCGATCAGGTAGAACGTGAAATAGCTGTTGATGCTCGCGAGGTAGAAGTACTTCGAGAACACGAGCAGCACCAGCACGCCGATCGCGGCCATCACGCGGCCGCGCGACAGCGTCGGGTGGCCGGCCGAGGCGGCCTTCTTCTTCATCGACGGATGCTTCTTGTACCAGTGGCCGATCTGCGTGAGCACGATCATCGCGACGAGCGCGGCCGCCGAGAACCACGCGATGCTGTGCTGGCCGTGCGGAATGATCACGAGCGCGGCGAGCAGCGGCCCGAGCGCGGAGCCGGCATTGCCGCCCACCTGGAACACCGACTGCGCGAGCCCGTGCCGGCCGCCCGACGCCATCCGCGCGACCCGCGACGATTCGGGGTGGAACACCGACGAGCCGCAGCCGACGAGCGCGGCGGCCACCAGCAGCATCGGGAAATTCGGCGCGGCCGACATCAGCAGCAGCCCCGCGAGCGTGAAGCCCATGCCGACCGGCAGCGAATACGGCTTCGGATGCTTGTCGGTATAGAGGCCCACGAGCGGCTGCAGCAGCGACGCGGTGATCTGGTAAGTGAGCGTGATCAGGCCGATCTGCGCGAACGACAGCGCGAACTGGCTCTTGAGCATCGGATAGATCGCGAGGATCAACGACTGGATCATGTCGTTGAGCATGTGCGAGAAGCTGATCGCGCCGAGCACCGGGTAGATGGTGCGGGCGACGGGCGGTGCGGACGGCTGGGCGGCGGCTGCGCCGGCGGCTCCGGAGTCGAGGCTGGTTTCCATGTGAGCTGAACGAGTTGAGGTGGCTGGCGCGCTCTGTTGGGGATCGGCGCGTTGTCGATTCGTTGATGCGTCAAAGAAGTGTAATGTGGCGTATCGAGAATGTCAGGCCAAGTTTTATCGCAAATCGGACATTCGTGTGACGGATCGGTCGGTGCGTCCTTTTTTGGACGGGTATAACGCTGGCGGCGCGTCCGTCCTTCAGCCGGGCCGCGCCGGGGCCCGGGGCGTGTTTTTCCGGACTCAAGAAACGGCGATGGCGGCCGTAGAACGACCCAATGACAACAGGCGCGCCGCGCCCCGCACCGGCTACCCGCCGGGCGGGCGCAGGACGCGCGGCATGGCCTGCCATCGCGGGACCGCCGGGACCGACCTTTCCGGCAGCGTGATCCATACGGGGATAGTTCGATGAAAGCAGCATCTTTGCATCCACAGCCCGGTGCGGCCGCCGCCGCACCCGCCGTTGCCGCCGGCCGCGCCGCTCGGCGCACGCGCGCGGCGCGTCGTACGCGTCGGCCGTGGACCGTCAAGGCGACGTTGCGCGCCGCGTTCGCGATCCTGCTGGTCGGCACGCTCGCGATCGGCGTGTTCTCGCTGTGGCAGATCAGCCGGCTGAACGCGTCGATCGCGTCGGTCTACGAGCAGGGCCACGTCGCGAGCCGCGCGGCGGCGGAGGTGCGGGCCGAGGTGTTGCGCGCGAGCCGCGCGCAGAAAATGCTGCTGACCGCGACCACCGCGAAGGAGCGCGACGAACTCGGCGCCGAGGTGAGCGCGGGGCTCGCGTCGATCGGTCAGGCGCTCGGCACGCTGCAGCGCTATGCCGATCCGGCCGATGCCGGCGATTCGGCGCGGCTGCACGCCTTCTCGACGGCGGTCGGCACGTGGAGCACGCATCTGCGCGATTTCGTCACGCTGGTGCGCGCCCAGCCGCTCGACCTGTCGCAGATGAACTGGCAGGTCGGCACGCAGGACGTGTCGCTGCTGGTCGAAACCGGCAAGCTCGAAAAACTCGTCGCCGAACTCGTGAAGACGCGCGGCGAGAAGTCGAAGGCGACACTCGATGCGTCCGCCACCATTTTTTCGTCGTCGTTCGCGATGATCGCGGCGATGACGGCCGCGCTGATCGTGCTGGCCGTCGTGATTGCCGAGCGCGTCGTGCGGCGCCTCGCGTCGCAGCTCGGCGGCGAGCCCGCGCTCGCGAAGGAGATTGCCGCGGACATCGCGCGCGGCGACCTGACGCGGCCGATCACGCTCGCCCGCCACGACCGCGACAGCATGGTGCGCGCGCTGGCCGAGATGCAGACGGGGCTCGCGGCCACCGTGGGCGAGATCGCGGTGAGCGCCGAGGCCATCGCGGCCGCGTCCGGCGAAATCTCCACCGGCAACCTCGACCTGTCGCGGCGCACCGAGCAGCAGGCCGTCGCCCTCGAGCGCACCGCCGCCAGCATGGAGCAACTCACGTCGACCGTGCGGCAGAACGCCGAGAACGCGCGGCAGGCGAGCACGCTCGCGGCCAATGCATCGGCGGTCGCGGAGACGGGCGGGGAAGTCGTCGGCCGCGTGGTCGCGACGATGAGCGAGATCGACGACAGCGCGAAGAACATTCGCGACATCATCGGCACGATCGAGGGGATCGCGTTCCAGACCAACATTCTCGCGTTGAACGCGGCGGTCGAGGCCGCGCGCGCCGGCGAGCAGGGGCGCGGCTTCTCGGTGGTCGCCGGCGAGGTGCGGCTACTCGCGCAGCGCTCGGCGACCGCGGCCAAGGAGATTCGGGAACTGATCGGCGCGTCGGTCGAGCGCGTGGCCAACGGCGCGGCGCTCGCGCACGACGCGGGCCGCACGATGGGCGACGTGGTGCGCGCGGTCAAGCGCGTGACCGACATCATCGGCGAGATTTCGGCGGCGTCGGACGAGCAAAGCGCGGGGATCGACGAGATCGGCCGCGCGGTCACGCAGATGGATGCCGGCACCCAGCAGAACGCGGCGCTCGTCGAACAGGCAGCCGCTGCCGCGAACGCGCTCGACGAGCAGGCTCAGGCGCTGAAGGCGCTGGTCGGGCGTTTCCGCATCGCGCACTGAGCGTGCGGCACGCCCCGGCGATTACGACTTCTTCTGCTTGTCGGGATCGATGATGACCGTGCAGGTCGTGCCCGCCGACAGCACCACGTCGGCCGGCACTTCGTCGATCTTGATGCGCACCGGCACGCGCTGCGCGAGGCGCACCCAGTTGAAGGTCGGGTTCACGTCGGCAACGAGGTCGCGGCTTTGCGGGTTGTCGCGATCGTAGATACCACGCGAGATGCTTTCCACGTGGCCCTTCATCACGCCGCCGCTCATCAGCCGCATTTCGGCCGGCGCGCCGATCTTCACGCGCGGCAGCTTGGTTTCCTCGAAGTAGCCGTAGACCCAGAACGAGTGGCTGTCGACGATCGCGAGCTTCGCCTGGCCGGCCACCGCATAGTTACCCTTGAAGGTCTGCAGGTTCGTGATGTAGCCGTCGACCGGCGCGACGACGCGCGTGCGCTCGAGGTTGAGCTTCGCGGCGTCGAGCGCGGCGAGCGCCTGCTGATACTGCGCGTCGGCGCTCGACGCGCTGTGCGCGGCGTTCTCGCGGTTTTCCTTCGACACGACGAGCGCATCGAGGTCCGCACGGCGGGCCGCGTCGTCGCGGCGCATCTGCAGTTCCGCGCGGCGGGCGGCCACCGCCGCCTGCGCCTGCTCGACCGCGATCTGGTAGTGCGACGGGTCGATCTGCATGATCAGGTCGCCTTTCTTCACGAGCTGGTTGTCATGCACGGGCAGCTCGACGATCGCGCCCGACACGTCCGGCGCGACGTTGACGATCTCGGCGCGCACGCGCCCGTCGCGCGTCCACGGATCGTCCATGTAGTGCACCCACAGCGAGTGCCCGATCAGGATCGCGACGAGAAGGATGATGGCGGTCGCGACGAAGCCGAAGAGTTTTCTGAGAATCATGATGGTTCGGAATCAACGGTAAACGGCAAGACTCAGTCCGCCGCAAATGCAGACGAGAAGGCAGGCCCGGAACAGCGACGGGTGCCAGACGAGACGGTAGAGGCCCGTATAGGCGAGCAGGCGGTCGACAGCCCAGGTCGCGATCGCGCCGAGGACGAACATCAGCACCACCGTCGGCATGTAGGCATCGAGAATGGCGATTTCACGCGGCATCATGACGAGGCTCCTGGTTGGGGATGCACGGGGCGGTTGCGGTTGAGCGGCTCGAGCGGCGATTCCGGGTCGAGCAGCGCGGTCCGCACGAAATGCAGGTGGCTCAGGATGCGCTGCAGCCGGTGGCGCTCGTCGCGCGACGGCTCGACCGCATCGAGCGTTTGCCGGGTCGCGTCGATCGCCGCATTGGTCGCGGCGAGCGTCGCGTCGAAACGCGCGGCGCTCGGCCGGGTGAACAATGCCGACAGCGCGGTGCGCATCGTGTCGATCGCGCGCCGCCACGGCATCGCCGGCGCATAGCGCGGGTCGGCCGGCAGCGTCGCGAGCTCGTGACGCAGGTCGATCGTCGCGTTACCGGTTTCGAGCACCGCGAACATCCAGCGCAGCGCGTCGCGCTGCACGTCGGGCTGGTCGGCCGACAGCGTGTGCGCCTGGTACATCAGGTCGCGCGCGCCGCTTTCGAAGCGCGTGCGCAAACCCGCGAGCCGCGCGTGGCCGGCCGCGACGGCCTGGTGGCGCAAGTCCGCGAACAGCCGCTTCTTGTGCCACGGCGCGGTCGGCGGGAACAGCACCGCGAACGCGATCGCCGACGCCAGCATCGCCAGCACGAGCGCGAGCGAATCGTTCATGAAGCTGGTCGGATCGTAGTGCGTGATGTTGTCCGGGCCGGCGAGGAAGCTGAAGAAGATCAGGTAGCCCATCCCGTAGCCGGCGAGCTTCGGCTTCAGCGTCATGAAGATGCCGATCGCGAGCAGCGGCGCCAGCGCGACGCACAGCAGCGGGAAGCCGTCGATGTGCGGATAGATGCCGAACGTCAGCAGGAAGCCCGTGCAGACGGCGAGCGCCGTGCCCATGCCCATCTGCGCGGACATCGCGGTGGGGCGCGGCGTCGACGACGCGAGCGCGCAGGTGGCCGCCGCCGTCAGCGTCATCGTCACGCCGCTCGGCCACGCGGTCTCGATCCAGAACCAGCCGAGCACGAGGATCACGGTCGCGGTGCGAATCGCCGCGATCACCATCGCCGTCGCATTGGTGCGCGGCTCGTAGCGCTCGATCCAGCGTTCGCGTTCGTGCGTCGCGCTCGACAGCGATGCGTAGGTGGCCGCGTACTCGTGCAGGTCGGTGATGAAGCGGTACAGCAGTTCGGCGGCCGTATCGAAGTCGAGCAGCGGAAAGTCCGGCTGCGTTTCGAGCGCCGCGCGCGTCGCGCGGATGCGGCGCGGCAGTGCGTCGCGCCACGCGAGCAGTTGCGTGGCCGCGTGGCCGGCATCGGCCGACGTGCGCACCGGTTCGCCGGCCGGCGTCAGCAGCAGCGGGGCGATCTCGCGAAAGTACGGCTCGATCGCGTCGATCGCGGCCTGCGCGCCGGCCGCATGCAGCCGGTTCATCAACTGGTGCAGCGCATGGAAGCGGCTCGACGCGCTCATGAACTCGCTGTTCAGCCGCGCAAGGCGGCCGCTGCGCATCCGCGTGTCCGGGTCCTCGAACACGGCCATGCTGCGCGCGGCTTCGAACCCGACCACGTCGGCGACGAAGCGCGTATGAATGGTTTCGATATGCGCGCGGTCGAGCTGGCCCGACAGCGCTGCCGCGACGTAGTCGACGAAGTTGCCGAAGCGCTTGCGCACCGTCGTGCGCATCTGCTCGCCGGTGGTCCGCGGAAACACGAGGGCGCTGACCACGCCGGCCGACACGATCCCGACCATGATTTCGGCCACGCGCGTCATCGCGCTCATGAACGCACCGTCCGGGTGTTGCGACGCGGGCAGCCCGATCAGCGCGGTCGTGTAGCCGGCCAGCAGGAAGCCGTAGCTGCGGAAGTTGCGGTTGCGCGCGGCGCCGGCCGTGCACAGGGCGACCCACAGCGCGACCGCCAGCAGGAACAGCTGCGGCTGCTGCGGGAACAGCCCGACGAAGGTGAGCGTCGCGATCAATCCGAAGATCGTGCCGGCGACGCGATAGAAGCTTTTCGCGAGCACCGCGCCGCTTTGCGGCTGCATCACGATGAACACCGTCGTCATCGCCGTTTTCGGCGCGGGCAGGTCGAGCCGCATCGACACGCCGGTCGCGATGAACGCGGCGAGCAGCGCCTTGAACAGATAGAGCCACGCGGCGCCGTCGGTGCGGGCCCAGTCGCCGAATGCGGCATACCAGGCCGCGAACGGGCCGCCGGCGGGCGTTGAAGCGGGGGAGGAGGCTGACATGGCGACGCTCCGCGTTACCGTGCGGCCGGCACGCCGGACGCGCCGGTGGTGGCGACTTCCGCAGGCCGGGCGACGGCTGCCGCGGGCTTCGTGCCCGACGCGGCGGCGAGCGCGGCAACCGCGGCGCCGGCTTCGTCCTTCGGCACGTCGCTGCCCGTCTCGACCCCACCCCCGAGCGCGGCCATCAGCTGCGCGTGCGCGGCGAGGCGTTCCGCGTCGATGCGGGCGGCCGTCTCCTGCGCGCGCAGCAGTTGCTGTTGCGCGACCAGCACGTTTACGTAATCGGTCAGCCCGCGGCGGAAGCCTTCGCGCGACAGTTGATAGCTGCGATTGTTGGCCGCCACCGAGCGCGCGGCGTCCTTCTTCTGCGTATCGAGCGAGCGGATTCGCACGACCTGGTCGGCGATGTCCTTGAGCGCGCCGACGATCGTCTGGTTGTAGCGCTCGACCGCCTGGTCGTAGCCGGCGTTCGCGGCGCCGAGCTGCGCCCGCAGCCGGCCGCCTTCGAAGATCGGCAGCGACAGCGCGGGGCCGGCCGTCCAGCCGCCGTTCATCGCGCGCAGGAAGTCGGTGAACGGCGCGGTCACGCCGAAGCCGCCGACCGTCGCGAGCAGGTCGATGTTCGGGTAGAACGACGCCTTCGCGACGTCGATGCCGCGCGCCTGCGCGTCGACCGTCCAGCGCGCCGCGACGACGTCGGGGCGGCGGCCGAGCAGGTCGGCCGGCATCGCCGACGGCAGGCCGGCCGGCGCATCGAGCGCAAGCTGCGGCCGCTTGATGGTGTCGCCGGCGCCCGGGCCCTTGCCGGCCAGTGCGGCGAGCTGGTGGCGCGCGAGCTGGATCGCCTCTTCGTAACTGTCGATCTGGCGCTCGTAGTCGGGCAGCGTCGATTCCGCCTGGCTCACGTCGAGCTGCGTGCCGAGGCCGGCCTGCAGCCGCTTGCGCGCGAGATCGGCGAGCGAGCGCTGGCGTTCGAACGTCTCGTGCGCGAGGTCCAGCAGCGCGTAGTTCATCGACATGCCGACATACGCGCGCACCACGTTGACTTCGAGTTCGAGCTTCGCCGCGCGCGCGTCGGCGGCAGTCGCATGCGCGGTGTCGAGCGCCCGCTCGGTCGCGTTCTTGTCCTTGCCCCACAGATCGAGGTGGTATGACAGGCCGAGCGAGCCGGTATTGTTCCAGGTATCGGCGTTCGCGAGCGGCCCCGGGCCGTAGTACACGTTGTCCGGCCAGTGCTGGCGCATCAGCGACAGGTTGCCGTTGATCTGCGGCAGTTCGGCCGAGCGGGCGACGCGCGCCATCGCCTGCGCTTCGCGCACGCGGGCCTCGGCGGCCGCGAGGGTCGGGTTGCCGGCCTGGGCGGCGGCGATCCATGCATCGAGCTGGGGATCGCGGTACGCGCGCCACCAGTCGGCGGCGGGCCAGCCCGCGTCGCGGTCGGCCGCGCGGATGGCCGCGCCGGCGTCGAGTGCGTTCGCTTCGATGCGAGTGGACTGGGTTTTGTTGTCGCCCATGCTCGCGCAACCGGCCATTATTAATGAGACTGCAAGAACCGCCAGTGCGAGCGTCCCTTTTGTCGCCGGAGACTGCACGATTTTCTCCCTTTCGGATATAGATGAGTCGGAGGCGATTATATTTTTCAGTGATTCCTGAATAAACGGACAACGGTGCAAGTCATTTTTACGAATCCTGAGATAATATTTGTTGGACCCTGTGCAACAATCCCTCCGGATTCAAACGGGTAATGGGATGGATACGCTACAAAACATGCGGGTATTCGTCCGCGTGGTGGACGCGGGAAGCTTTACCGCGGCCGCCCAGCAGATGAATTCGACCACCGCCTACGCGTCGCGCGCGGTCTCGGATCTCGAGGCCCACCTGCGCACGCGTCTCCTGAACCGCACGACGCGCCGGATCGCGCTGACCGAAGCGGGCGAGCGCTATCTGCAGCGCTGCGAACAGATCCTCGCTTACGTCGACCAGGCCGAAGCCGAGGCGGGCGACGCGCACGCGCGTCCGTCCGGCAAGCTGAAGGTCCATTGCTTCACGAGCCTCGGCCAGCACTATCTGGTGCCGGCCATCGCGCGCTATCGCGAGCGCTATCCGGACGTGCACGTCGAGCTGACGCTCGCGCAGCGGATGCCCGACCTGCTCGACGAGGGCTACGACGTCGCGATCGTCGTCGGCCGCGATCTGCCCGATTCGGGGCTCGTGTCGCAGCGGCTCGGCGAGAGCTACAGCGTCGTGTGCGCATCGCCGGGTTATGTCGAGTCGCACGGCGTGCCGCAGCGGCCGGCCGATCTCGCGCAGCACGTGTGCCTCGGGATGGTCGCGCCGGGCTTTCACTTCGACGAATGGGCGCTGGCGGGGCCGAACGGCGACGAGGTCGTGCCGATCACGGCGCCGCCGTTCCGCGTGAACGTCGCGGAGGCGCTCGCGGTGGCCGTGCGGGAGGGGATGGGGATCGGCGGGCTGCCGCTCTATTCGGCGATCGGCTGGCTGCGCAGCGGGCACATCGTGCGCGTGATGCCCGAGTACCGGTCGCACGTGATGAACATCTATGCGCTGTATCCGTCGCGCCAGTACCTCGACGCGAAAATCCGGACCTGGGTCGATTTCCTGCGCGAAGAGCTGCCGCTCACGCTCGAAGCCGACGAAGCGGCGCTCGAACAGTACACGCGTGCGACATGACCGCGCGGTCGGCCGCCATCTGACGAGATTTGTCCTTCACGCAACATTTTTTTACGAACGTGTGTCAGACAGTTTGATACTGTTGGAATTAACGAGATACACCACACCGGAGTAGCGATGGATACGCACCTGATGATCGGCCTTGGCGTCCTGCTGGGCGCGGCTGCCGCCGCGGCGGCGACCCGCGACCTGCTGCGTGCGATGAAGGCGAAGGCGCAGATGAAGCCCGTGCCGGTCCGCGTGCGCGAGCCGCGCCGCCCCGGCCGCTGATCCCGCCGTCACGTTTCAGACAGGCAAGGCCGCGCCACGCGGCCGCCCGGGCCGGCGCTCAGTCGAGCTCGACGACCTTGTCCCACGCGAACGCGGGGTTTTCCCATTCGCCGGTGCGCCGGTGAAGGTAGCCGCGCGGATTGCACACCACGCGCGTGCCACCGTCCGCCACGTAGTCGAATGACGTATGCGTGTGGCCGTGCAGCCACAGATCCACCGGCGGTCGCACCAGTTCCGCCATGTCCGTGACGAACCCCGCCGACGCCAGATCCTCCGCATAGCGTTCCGCCAGCGAGCGCCGGTGCGGCGCATGATGGGTGACGACGATCGTCTTGCCCGCGAACGGCGCCGCCAGTTGCGTTTCCAGCCATGCGCGGCCCCGCCGGTGCAGCGCGATCGCGTCGGCCGGCGCGAAATCCCGTTCCGGCGCCCCCGCTGCCGTATGCAATGCCGCGTCGTGCGGCCACGTCACCTGGATCAGTCCCTTGAAATCGAGCATCACCCGCAGCGCGGCGTCGATCGCACGCGCGACGCTGGCTTCGTCCCGGCCGAACAGCGAAAAATCGGCCCAGAGCGTCGTGCCCAGCACGCGGAAGCGTTGGGCGGGATCGACGTAGACGCCGTTGTTCAGGTAATGGACGTTGTCGAGCGCATGCGCCGCGTCGCGCATCGCCGTCTCCAGCGCGCCGAATTCCCCGTCGTAGTACTCGTGGTTGCCCGGCACGTAGACCACGGGCACCGCCGGGTCGAACGTCTCGGCGGCCCAGCGCAGGCCTTCCGCGTGATTGTGGATGTCGCCGGCCAGCACGACGAGATCCGCATCGGCATGCGGGATCGCGTCGGGCAGGTTGTTTTCGAGATGCAGGTCGGACAGGACGCGGACTTTCACGGGCTTGGCTCCTGAGTAGGCGGCGTCAGCGCAGGACCTTGCCGGGATTCATCAGGCCGCGCGGGTCGAGCGCGGTCTTCAGCGTGCGCATCAGCGTGGTTTCGACCGGCGACTTGTAGCGTTGCGCGTCGTCGATCTTCAGTTGGCCGATGCCGTGCTCCGCGCTGATCGTGCCGTGATGGCGATGCACGTTGTCGTAGACGATCCGGTTGATCGGCTTCTGGAATTCCGCGAGGAACGCCTTCGGATCGCCGCCTTCGGGCGTCTGCACGTTGTAGTGCAGGTTGCCGTCGCCGAGGTGGCCGAACGTGACCATGCGCGCGCCCGGCGCGGCCTGCTGGATCGCCGCGTCGGTCTCGTCGATGAAGCGTGCGATCGACGAGATTGGCACCGCGATGTCGTGCTTGATGTTGAGCCCTTCGTCGGCCTGCGCGAGCGGGATGTGCTCGCGCAGGCCCCAGAACGCGCGCGACTGCGCAAGGTTCTCCGCGACCACCGCGTCGACCACGAGCCCGGCCTCGAACGCGTCTTCCATCAGCTTCTCGAACAGCGCGCGCGCATGCGCTTCGCTTTCGTTGTCGGACAGCTCCAGCAGCACCGTTTGCGCATGCGTCTGCGCGAACGGGTAGCGCAGTTGCGGATAGTGCTTGCCCACCAGCTGCATGCAGAAATCCGACATCAGCTCGAAGCCGGTCAGCAGCGGCCCGGCCGCGCGCTGCGCGAGCGCGAGGAAATCGAGCGCCGCGTGCGGCGATTCGAGCGCGGCCAGCGCCGTGACCTGCGCGGCCGGCAGCGGATGCAGCTTCATCACGGCCGCCGTGATGATCCCGAGCGTGCCTTCGGCGCCGATGAACAGGTCGCGCAGGTCGTAGCCGGTGTTGTCCTTGCGCAGTCCGCGCAGCCCGTCCCAGATCTCGCCCTGCGGCGTCACGACCTCGAGGCCGAGGCACAGCTCGCGCGCGTTGCCGTAGCGCAGCACCGCGGTGCCGCCCGCATTGGTCGACAGGTTGCCGCCGATCGTGCAGCTGCCTTCCGCCGCGAGGCTCAGCGCGAACAGCCGGCCGCCTTCTCGGGCGCGCGCCTGCACGTCGGCGAGGATCACGCCGGCTTCGACGGTGATCGTGTTGTTGTGCGGATCGAGCGCGCGCACGCGGTTCAGGCGCGCCAGGCTCAGCACGGCCTGGCTGCCGCTTGCATCGGGCGTCGCGCCGCCGGCGAGGCCCGTGTTGCCACCTTGCGGCACGAGCGCGACGCCGTGCGCGTTGGCGAGCTTCACGAGCGCGGCGACTTCGGCCGTGTTCGCGGGCCTCAGCACCGCGCACGCCGCGCCCTTGTAGCGGCGGCGCCAGTCGGTCAGGAACGGTTCGGTATCGTGCGGATCGGTCAGCACGTGGTCGGCGCCGATCGCGTCGCGGCACGCGGAAACGAAAGCTTCGGAGGACATCATCACCTTGTCGCGTAAGGGTCAGGACGTGGCGCGCGGTTTTTTCGCCGCGCGCTTGAACGGCGCGACGTAAGCCAGCGCCGCCACGAAGAAGCCGACGGCAAGCGCGGTCTCGCACCAGCCGAGCGTCGCGGACAGCCCGCGATCGGACATGCCGCGCACGATGCCTTCGGCGAGATAGACGAGGATCAGCATGCTCGCCCACTGCATCGTATAGATGTTACGCCGCCAGACGCCGGGCAGCGCGAGCGCAAGCGGCACGGCCTTGAGCATCAGCGCGGAGCCGCCCGGGCGCAGCGGCGCGAGCCACAGCTCCCACGCGAGCGACAGCGCGATCAGCGCGACGAGACACGCGGCGGCGGCCAGCGCGTAGCGCGGCCGGGCCGCGATGGCGGGGCGGGCGGGGGCGTTCATGCCGCCTCGGCGGCCTGGGCGCTGGCGAGGGCCGCGGCGGCGCGTGCGAGCCGTACGCCGAGCGCGGCCGCGAGCGCCTTCTCGTCCGCCGACAGCCCGGCGGGCGCCGAGCGGTCGTGCTGCGCGACGTGCGACGCGCCGTACGGCGTGCCGCCGGTACGTGTCGTGCTCAGGGCGGATTCGGTGTAAGGGATTCCGACGATCATCATCCCGTGATGCAGCAGCGGCAGCATCATCGACAGCAGCGTCGACTCCTGGCCGCCGTGCAGGCTGCCCGTCGACGTGAACACGCTCGCCGGCTTGCCGGTGAGCGCGCCCGACAGCCATTGCGGCGTCGTGCCGTCGAGGAAATACTTGAGCGACGCGGCCATGTTGCCGAAGCGGGTCGGCGAACCGAGCGCGAGGCCCGCGCATTCCTCGAGGTCGCGTAGTTCCGCGTAGGGCGGGCCGTCGGCCGGGATGTCGGGGGCGGTGGCTTCGCAGACGGCCGACACGGGCGGCACGGTGCGGATGCGGGCCTGCATGCCCGGCACGCTGTCGATGCCGTTCGCGATCGCGAGCGCGAGATCGCGCGTGGCGCCGTGACGGCTGTAATAGAGGACGAGGATGTCTTTCATGGGCGACGGAGCCGCGTGCGGCCGCGCGCGTGCCCGGTGCAGTCGGCCCCTGCTGGAATCGAGCGGCTATTATAGGGGCTGAAGCCGTCGCGCTGCGCGGCGGCGGCGCGCCGTGACGCGCGCAGCATCGAGAAGGAGAAGCCGTTTGCCGAAGTTGAGCGTCGATCTCGACACCATCAAGCGCCTCGCGCAGTTCGCGGCCCGGCGCAGCGCCGAGGATCGCATCCCGCAAGTGGCGGGCAGCCTGACCTTCACGACGCTGCTGGCGCTCGTGCCGCTCCTGACGGTCGCGTTCGCGCTGTTCACCGCGTTCCCGATGTTCGCGTCGTTCCAGATCTCGCTGCAGGGGTTCCTCGCGGATCACCTGATGCCCGCGCAGTTCAACATCCAGATCTTCAAGTACCTGAACCAGTTCGCGTCGAAGGCCAAGGGGCTGACCACGGCGGGCCTGATCGTGCTCGTCGTCACGTCGGTGATGACCATGATGACGATCGAATCGGCGTTCAACCTGATCTGGCGCGTGCGCAAGCCGCGGCCGTTCGCACAGCGCGTGCTCGCGTACTGGGCGCTGATCACGCTCGGGCCCTTGCTGTTCGGCGTGAGCCTGTCGATCTCGTCGTACCTGTTCACGCAATCGCTCGCGTTCACCGGCGCGGGGCCGTCCACGTCGATGGTTGAGTGGCTGCTCGCGCTGGCATCGCTGCCGTTGACGGTGCTCGCGTTCACGCTGCTGTACGTGTATCTGCCGAACTGCACGGTCGCATGGCGCGACGCGGTGATCGGCGGGCTGTTCGCGGCCATCGCGTTCGAGCTCGCGAAGCGCGGCTTCGGCTACTACGTGCGGCGCATTCCGACCTATACGGCCGTCTACGGCGCGTTCGCGGCGCTGCCGGTGTTCCTGCTGTGGGTGTATTTGAGCTGGTTCATCGCGCTGCTGGGCGCGATGGTGGCGTCGGCGCTGCCGGCGATTCGCGTCGGCCAGTTCCACCGGATCCACTATCCGGGCAGCGACCTGCTCGACGCGCTCGAGCTGCTCGCGCGGCTCGCCGAAGCGCGCGCGGCCGGCAAGCGCGGCTACACGGCGCTGCGGCTCGCGACGATGCTGCGCTGCGACATGGAAACCGCGCAGCGATTGCTGACGACGATGGAGGAGCGCGAATGGGTCGCGCGGCTCGACGGCGGCGGGGAGACCACGCCGCGCTATATCCTGCTCGCGAACCCGGAGCAGCTGACGCTCGCGCAACTGTTCGACGTGCTGGTGATCGATCGCACCGAGCTGACCTACCAACTCCAGCGGCGCCGCAGCCACGTCGACGGGGCTGCGCTGCTCGACGTGCTGTCGAACGACCGGTTCGACGTGACGCTCGCATCGCTGATCGCCGCGCACCGGCTCGCGGGCGGGCAGCCGGGCGGCAGCGCCGCACCGGCGCCGGGCGTGGCCGACGCGCACGCGCAGCCGCCGCGGCCTGCCTGAAGGCGGGGTCAGGCGGCTACAGCGGGATCTTGCCGGTGCAGATGTCCTTGAACATCACCCAGTCGCCCATCAGGCTGTAGATCGGGTGCCGGAACGTGGCCGGGCGGTTCTTCTCGAAGAAGAAGTGTCCGACCCACGCGAACCCGTAGCCGCAGACGACCGCCGCCGGCAGCCACAGCCAGTGGCCGGTCGCGACCGCCATCGCGACGCAGCCGATCACGCCGAGCGAGCCGATGAAGTGCAGCCGCCGCGACGTCAGGTTCTGGTGCTCGTTCAGGTAATACGGGTAGAAGTCAGCGAAGCTGGCGAATTGCTCCGTATGCGTATGCGCCATGGCCGTCTCCTCGGGCCGCTGTTCATGGGGCCATTGTGCGGCCGGCGGCCCGCGTCCGCAAGCGGTGGCGGGCCGCCGCGCCGGCCCGTGCTTTCCTTTTGACAGGCTTTCCGATAGGATCGAAAGAGATTTTGCATTCAAGCATGAGGGGACTACGATGCGCGTCAGCGATATTCTGAAAGTGAAGGGCAACACGCTGTTTACGGTGACGCCCGATAAGCCGCTGCGCGAAGCGGTCGATACGATGGCCGAACACGACATCGGTTCGCTCGTCGTGATGGAGTACGGCGATCTCGTCGGGATGCTGACGTTTCGCGAGATCATCCTGCGCCTGCACGTGAACGGCGGCGCGATCGGCGACGTGCAGGTGCGCAAGGTGATGGACGAGCCGCTCACGTGCACGCCGGAAACGGACGTCAACGAAGTGCGCCGGATGATGCTCGAGCGTCACGCACGCTACATGCCGGTGCTCGACAAGAAGGTGCTAATGGGCGTCATTTCGTTCTACGACGTCGCGAAGACGGTCGTCGAGGCGCAGAGCTTCGAGAACCGGATGCTGAAGGCGTACATCCGCGACTGGCCGGAATCGGAAGCCGAAGCGCACAAGCCGTGAATCGCGCCGCGCCCGGCACGTCGATGCATGGGCGCCGCCATCCGGCACGCGGCGGCGCAGGCATGTCCTGCGCCGCCGTTTTTTCAACGACAACACGAGGCCCGCGCAGCATCGCCCAGACGATGCGCGCGTATTCCGCATGAGCGATCACACGCAAGCCACTTCGGGGCGGCGCGACGAACGTCGCGCCCACGCATCGCAGTTCGACCTGCTGCGCGAGCGCCGCTTCGCGCCGTTCTTCACGACCCAGTTCCTCGGTGCGCTGAACGACAACGTCTTCAAGATCGGTTTCACGTCGCTCGTCACGTATCACACCGCGCGGTTCTCCGGCGTCGATGCGAAAACGGCCGCGTTCCTGATTTCCGCGATCTTCATCCTGCCGTTCGTGCTGTTCTCGGCCACCTCCGGCCAGATCGCCGACAAATACGACAAGGCGACCCTCACGCGCTTCGTGAAATCGTTCGAGATCGTGCTGATGCTGGTCGGCGCGGCCGGCTTCGTCACGCACAGCGCGACGCTGCTGTATCTGTGCACGTTCATGATGGGGATGCACTCGACGCTGTTCGGGCCCGTCAAGTATTCGTACCTGCCGCAGCATCTCGGCGAACATGAGCTGGTCGGCGGCAACGGGCTCGTCGAGATGGGCACGTTCATCGCGATCCTGATCGGCACGATCATCGGCGGCGCGGCCGCCGGCATCGAAGGCAGCGGCGAGCGCGTGCTCGCGGTGAGCGTCGTCGTCATCGCGCTGGCCGGGCGGCTCGTCGCGCAGCGCGTGCCGTCGACACCCGCGCCGCAGCCCGACCTCGTGATCAACTGGAACCCGGTCAGCGAAACCTGGCGCAACCTCGGCCTCGCGCGCCAGAACCGCACGGTGTTCCTGAGCCTGCTCGGCATTTCGTGGCTGTGGTTCGTCGGCGCGACCTTCCTCACGTCGTTCTTCAATTTCGCGAAGGACGTGCTGTCCGCGAGCCCCGACGTCGTCACGATCCTGCTCGCGACGTTCTCGGTCGGCATCGGCCTCGGCTCGCTGCTGTGCGAGCGGCTGTCGCAGCGGCGCGTCGAGATCGGCCTCGTGCCGCTCGGCTCGATCGGCATCAGCGTGTTCGCGATCGAGCTGTATTTCGCGAGCCANGCGCTGNCGTCGCCCGGCCATCTGCTGTCGGTCGGCGAATTCCTGGCCGGTGCGCGCCACTGGCGCATCCTCGCNGACCTGTTCCTGCTCGCGATGTTCGGCGGCTTCTACAGCGTGCCGCTGTACGCGCTGATCCAGAGNCGCAGCGCGCCGACGCACCGCGCNCGGATCATCGCCGCGAACAACATCCTGAACGCGCTGTTCATGATCCTGTCGGCCTTGATGGCGATGGGGCTGACCAAGGCCGGGGTCGACATCCCGGGGCTGTTCCTCGTCACCGCGCTATTGAACGTCGTGGTCGCGACGTATATCTACCTGCTCGTGCCCGAGTTTCTGCTGCGCTTCGTCGCGTGGGTGCTCGTGCATACCTTCTACCGGATTCGCCTCGTGCACGCGGAGCGGATTCCGGCGGAAGGGGCGGCGGTGCTCGTGTGCAACCACGTCAGCTACGTCGATGCGCTGGTGCTGGCCGCCGCGAGCCCGCGTCCGATTCGGTTCGTGATGGATCACCGGATCTTCAAGACGCGTTTCGCGAGCTGGGTATTCCGGCATGCGAAGGCGATTCCGATCGCCCCGCGCCACGAGGACCCCGCGATGCTCGCGCGTGCGTACGACCTCTGCGAGGCCGCGCTGAAGGACGGCGAGCTCGTGTGTATCTTCCCCGAGGGCAAGCTGACGAAGACGGGCGACATCAACACGTTCCACCACGGTATCACCGAGATCCTGAGCCGCACGCCGGCGCCGGTGATCCCGATGGCGCTGCGCGGGCTGTGGGGCAGCTATTTTTCGCGGCATTCCGATGCGCGGATGCCGCGGCCGATCAAGCGCGGCGTGATGAGCCGGCTGACGCTGGCGGTCGGCGAGCCGATTCCCGCGTCGGTGGCGACGCCCGAGGCGCTGCAGGCGGCGGTGACCGAACTGCGCGGCGCGCGGAAGTAGGCGGGCGCCGAGTCCGGCGCGGAATGATCGATCCGCGCGCCGGGCCGGGATGGGGGCCGCGGTTCGGCGGCTCCCGCGCGTAACGCCGAGGGCCTGCGATCGCCGTACCGCGTTGCCTCTGCCCTTATCCGCGCCCGCCCGTGTGGTCTGAACGGTTCACGCGGCCCGCGGGCCCGGGACGGCTGGCATAATAGCGGTTTACCTCTTTTTCTCGACCGGCAAACGATCGGCCTGCCTGCGGCCCCGGCAGCGCATCGGTTTGCCCATTTCTCTTTTGGGCGGTTCCATCATGTCCGGCAATACCCTCGGCACGCTTTTCACTGTCACGACCTTCGGCGAATCGCACGGTCCCGCGATCGGCTGCGTGATCGACGGCTGCCCGCCGGGGATGGGGCTGACCGAAGCCGATATCCAGATCGAACTCGATCGCCGCAAGCCGGGCACGTCGCGACACGTGACGCAACGGCAGGAGGCCGACGAGGTCGAGATCCTGTCGGGCGTGTTCGAAGGCGTGACGACCGGCACGCCGATCGCGCTGCTGATCCGCAACACCGACCAGCGCAGCAAGGACTACGGCAACATCGTCGAGACGTTCCGTCCCGGCCACGCCGACTACACCTACTGGCAGAAATACGGCATCCGCGACTACCGCGGCGGCGGTCGCTCGTCCGCGCGCCTGACCGCGCCGATCGTCGGCGCGGGCGCGGTCGCGAAGAAGTGGCTGCGCGAGCGCTTCGGGGTCGAGGTGCGCGGCTACATGAGCGGCCTCGGCGAAATCGACGTGCCGTTCGTCGACTGGTCGTACGTGCACGAGAATCCGTTCTTCTCGCCGAACGCGGCGGTCGTGCCGGAGCTCGAAGCGTACATGGATGCGCTGCGCAAGGATGGCGATTCGATCGGCGCGCGCATCGACGTCGTCGCGTCGGGCGTGCCGGTCGGCTGGGGCGAACCGGTATTCGACCGGCTCGATGCCGATATCGCGAAGGCGATGATGAGCATCAACGCGGTGAAGGGCGTCGAGATCGGCGCGGGTTTCGACAGCGTCGCGCAGCGCGGCTCGGTGCACGGCGACGAACTGACGCCGGCCGGCTTCGTCGGCAACCACGCGGGCGGCGTGCTCGGCGGGATTTCGACGGGGCAGGACATCACCGTGTCGATCGCGATCAAGCCGACGTCGAGCATCCGCACGCCGCGCCGCTCGATCACGAAGAGCGGCGACGAGGCGACGGTCGAAACCTTCGGCCGCCACGATCCGTGCGTCGGCATTCGTGCGACGCCGATCGCCGAATCGATGCTCGCGCTGGTGCTGATCGATCATGCGCTGCGCCATCGCGCGCAGTGCGGCGACGTCGAGACGTCGACGCCGAAGATCGCGGGCAGCGCGACCTGATAGAGGCGGGCGGGGCGCCCTGTGTCGCCTCGGCAGTGGAGCGATGAATGCAAGCGGGGCGCTGCGTGATGCAGCGCCCCGTTTCGTTTATGGCGGTTCGCAGTGACCGACGCAAAACGCGCCGCTCGTGGCGGCGCGTTCCGGCAGGTTACATGTTCGGATAATTCGGCCCGCCGCCGCCTTCGGGCGTGACCCACACGATGTTCTGCGTCGGGTCCTTGATGTCGCAGGTCTTGNAGTGCACGCAG
>Ga0058696_1000357_pt1 | contig 19692 bp, 26 predicted proteins | sample AgamicMgSfrz_FD_55077 | JGI IMG/M metagenome (GOLD analysis project Ga0058696, IMG submission 55077) | Agave microbial communities from Guanajuato, Mexico - Mg.Sf.rz | ecosystem: Host-associated > Plants > Phyllosphere > Phylloplane/Leaf | place: Guanajuato, Mexico | collected 2012-05-30 | reverse complement strand
TTTGTATTTATTTTCATGAACTAAGCACTATTCAGATTTCAGTAGTTGTAACTTTTTATTTACATAAATTACTAAAAGAGAATATGATAGAATTAAAGATTTACTTATAACAAAGTTAGGAGTCATTTATCATGAATAAGGTTGTCTCAGCAGTCCTAATAAGCGTATTAGTAGCTTTCATTGTTCCCGCAATTCCGTATGTGGCAGAGGTTTTAAGATATGAAATCCATGGCATGTTAACAGTAGCCATATTTGTGATGCTAGTTTTTATCTATAAAGAGCTGGTTGACAGAAGAAAAGAGTAGTGTTGTATATTGTTGGAATTTATTACTACTCTTACATTTATATATAATGGTTACTAGAAAGGGAGAGGATACCGCAATGAGTTCATATAAGGTCATTTTGTTCGATTTAGATGGGACACTCTCAGATCCGAAGGTTGGTATTACGAAATCGGTGCAATATGCGTTGAGCATGCTTGATAGACAAGTGCCGGATTTGGATGATTTAGAATGCTTTATTGGCCCACCTTTGCATGTGTCTTTTGCTGATTTTTATGGATTTGATAAGGAAACAATTCAAAAGGGGATTCATTTTTACAGAGAAAGATATAAAGAGACTGGCATGTATGAAAATTTGCTTTATCCAGAAATGGCAGGCTTGCTCCAAAAATTAAAGGACCAAGGCTGTATTCTTGCTATAGCTACATCTAAATGGACAGCATTTGCAGAAAAAATAGCGGAATATTTTAACATTTTTTCCTATTTTGATGTTATTGTCGGAAGTAATCAAGATGGAACAAGGTCAGAAAAAGCAGAGATTATTGAATACATACTTAAGCTTTACAAGGACTTTTCACTGCAAGACTTTATTATGATTGGTGACAGGAAGTATGATTTAATAGGTGCAAATAACACGGGCATANATTCAATAGCTGTTACATATGGATATGGTGCAAGAGAAGAATTAACTGCGTGCAGTCCCACATTTCTTGCAAATAGTGTGCAAGACTTAGAGAGAATTTTGCTTGGGGAAACTCCAAGCCGTGTNGTGTCTTATAAAGAAGCAAACGTGATTATTAGACAGATAACGAAAAACGACCTTTATCCTCTTTGGGAAATGGCATATAAAGAGGAAGACCCGGAATGGAAAAAATGGGATGCTCCTTATTTTGCGCATCAGGCAATTTCATGGGATGACTTTCAAAAGCAAAAAGACAAGTATCTTTATCAAGATGATTTTTGGGCGATAGAGACAGATGGAAAGCTTATCGGAACTGTCAGCTATTATTGGGAGCATAAGCCATCAAACTGGNTTGAAATGGGAATCGTCCTATATGATCCAAAGTTTTGGAGCGGTGGATATGGTACAAGGGCGCTGAAGCTNTGGATAAACCATCTATTTCAAACACTTCCACTTGTAAGAGTCGGCTTTACGACTTGGTCAGGCAATAGGCGCATGATGAAGGTCGGGGAAAAGCTTGGAATNCAGCTCGAAGCGCGGTTAAGAAAATGCCGTTTCTATAATGGTGTTTACTATGATTCAATTCGTATGGGATTGCTGCGGGAAGAATGGGAAAAGAATAAACGACAGCTTGATAATACTGTTATTAATTGAGGACCATAACCTCTTTTGCAGAATTGCCCATTGCATCCTAAAAAGAGGTTATGCTACACTTATATTACTAAAGCAGAAGGGATGATGGGTGGCCGATGGATAACTAATCTTATTTTTTCAGTTGAAATGCATAATGCAAATTAAACTAAAATAGGATTAGTCTGCCCATTTTCTATATAGCTGTTTTAAAACAGCTTATTTCATGATGCTTAAAATGTCCGGCTAATCCTTCCAAAATTTATTTTGGGAGGATTTTTTTGTCCTCCCTATGAAATGAGGGATTGATTATATGAAAGAAATAATGAAATTGCATAATATAAGGTATGAGGTGGCAGATCAGCTCCTGTTTGAAAAGGTAAATGCATCAGTTCAGCATGAAGATGTCATAGGGATTATCGGCAATAATGGTGCCGGTAAATCAACACTATTACATTTATTAAACGAAGATATTAAGCCTGCTGACGGGCAAATACAGTGGCTTAATCAAGGTTTGGATGTTGTCTTTGTTGTTCAGGAGGCAAAAACATATTTTTCAGCAAATAAATCAGTTGAGGAAACACGACTTCTTGAAAAATGGTCTGTTCCAGTTTTGCCATATGAACATTTAAGCGGCGGTGAAAAATTGAAAGTCAGGCTTGCACAAGGCTTTGCAAGTGAAGCAGATCTCTTGCTGTTAGACGAACCGACGAATCACCTTGACAGCCAAAGTCTTGATTTGCTGCAAAAACAGATAAAGGAATATAAAGGAACGATTATTTTAGTTTCCCATGACCGATACTTTCTTGATGCTGTTGCCACAAAAATCTGGGCAATAGAGGATAAGAAGCTTATAGAGCATAAGGGGAATTATTCTGACTATATGAAGGCCCGCAATGCGAAGAGATTGGTGCAGCAACGAGAATATGAAAAACAGCAAAAAATGACTGAACAAATTCAAGGTCAAATAAAAGAGTTGAATACATGGTCACAAAAGGCTCATGCGCAGTCAACAAAAAAAGAAGGCGTGAAGGAATACTATCGTGTTAAAGCAAAGCGTATGGATGCTCAAGTAAAATCAAAACAAAAACGTTTAGAAAAGGAACTCGCAAAGCGGAATGTCGAGCCTGTTACAGAGGAGCATTCTGTTCAGTTCTCCATTACAGCAAACAATAAGGTTGGCAAACGTTTTTTAGAAGTGAAAGGGTTGTCGAAATCATTTGGTGAACGAACCTTGTTTCAGGATGTACATTTTACAATTAAACATGGAGAAAGAATTGCCCTTACAGGTGTAAATGGCAGCGGTAAGTCCACATTGTTGAAAATGATTGTCGGAAGCGTAATTGGAAAAGGGGATATTTGGGTGTCACCTGCTGCCAATATTGGCTATTTAACACAGGAGGTATTTGATTTGCCCCTTGATTCAACACCAGAGCAGCTTTTTTATAAGGAAACCTTTGAAGAGAGAGGAAGGGTTCAAACGCTAATGAGGCATTTGGGGTTCACAGCAGCTCAATGGAGGGAACCGATTGAGTTAATGAGTATGGGTGAGCGTGTCAAATGCAAGCTAATGGCATATATCCTTGAGGATAAGGACGTTTTGCTCTTAGATGAACCGACCAATCACCTTGACCTTGCCTCTCGTGAACAGCTGGAGGAGACGTTGTCACAATATAATGGAACGTTGCTTATCGTGTCCCATGATCGCTATTTCCTTGAGAAAACAACAACAAGCAAACTTGTTATAACAGATACAGGAATTCGCAAACAATGGCAAAGTCATGCACCTGCAAGAGATGACAAAAAAGAGCTGAGGCTAAAGCTCGAAACAGAAAGACAAGAGATTTTAGGAAGGCTCAGCTTTATGCTGCCGCAAGATAAAGAATATCCCGAGCTTGATGCTAAATTTAATGAACTAACAAAAATGCTGAAAGAGCTGTCCAACTAAATTACCATTTACATCTGAAAGCTAAAACACTTTTCCAGAAGGAAAAGTGTTTTTTGCGTCGAAGAAATATAAGGAAATACATCCTATTGAATAAAAGGGGAAATGACCATGCAGTTTGTTGTAACAGCATATGACGGTACAGATGAATATGCATTGGAAAGAAGATTGCGTGCAAGGGAAGAGCATTTAAAGTCGGTTGAGAAACGATTTAATGAGGGCAATCATTTATATGGTGCTGCCTTATTGGATGATACAGAAAAAATGATTGGTTCGATGATGGTAGTAGACTACCCATCAAAAGAAGCGCTTGATGAGTGGCTGAAGGAAGAACCGTATGTGACAGGCAATGTATGGCAAAGGATCGATGTTTTGCCATGTAAGGTTGCGCCTATCTTTATGGAGTCTTATAAATAGCGTTTTACTATTAGGAATGGAGGGGGACAAATTGTACTCCAAGCAAACTGATTTTCCTGTCCTGCAAACAGAACGGTTACTGTTAAGAGAAATCCAAAATGAAGATGCATTAGATATTCTCGAGTATCTTTCTGACAAGGATGTCATGAAATATTATGGGATGGAGCCTTTTCAGTCACTAGAGGATGTGCTGGAGGAAGTCGAATGGTACAAGTCAATTCAAATAAAGCAAACGGGCATAAGATGGGGAATTACACTAAAAGAAAATGGCAAGGTGCTTGGCAGCTGCGGATTTTTGAATTGGGATAAGCGTCATTTTCGGACAGAAATCGGCTATGAGCTGCATAAGAATTACTGGGGACAAGGGCTTGCTAGTGAAGCTTTAAAGGCAGTCGTTCAATACGGCTTTGAGCATATGGGACTTGAAAGAATTCAAGCACTGATTGAACCGCCCAACTTGTCTTCACAAAGCTTGCTCGAAAAGCATGGGTTTTTGTGTGAAGGCTTGCTGAGAAGCTATGAATTTACGTGCGGAAAAATGGACGACCTGTATATGTACTCTTTAATAAAAAAAGATTTTAATGGTTGGAGGGCACAAACCAATGACTAAGATAACCCCATTTTTAATGTTTCAAGGAAATGCGGAAGAAGCGATCCGTTTTTATACAACCATAATAGAAGACTCAAGTATAAAGAATGTGATCCGTTACGGTAAAGACGAAGCTGGAGAGGAAGGAAGCGTCATGCAAGCTGTCTTCACATTGAAGAACCAAGAGTTCATGTGTATAGACAGCAATATAGCTCATGACTTTGGATTTACCCCCTCATTCTCCATTTATGTTGAATGTGAAACAGAGGAGCAAATTGACCATTATTATCAAGCATTCGTTAGTGGAGGCCAAGAGCTTATGGCTCTTGGAGATTATTCCTTCAGCAGAAAATTTGGATGGATTATCGATAAGTATGGGGTTTCCTGGCAGTTTACTCTTCCATTTAATTAATGGATAGAAATAATTTGTAATAAATTTAAAAAAATAGGAGACATTCTTAATAAAGAACGTTATACTAGGATAGTAGGGCTATTTCCAAATGCCTAGAGTAGTAGCTCTAATACTATTGTATTTTGCCATGATAGAATGAGGACTAACATTTTGTCATGGCCCTTTTATACTTCGCCATTAGCTATTCCTCTACAGGCCTTTCCGTTTCATCCCACCCATACAGCTCATTGATTTCCTCTACAAGCTTTTCTAAAAAATCATCTGATATTACTTCTTCTTTTTTCATCTCGTCCAATGACTCCCGCCTTTTTGTTTTTATTTTTGCTAGTACTGGATAAATATATACTTCCGTATACTAATTTTATAAATAAATAGCTGCTTTAGTACATATGGCATATAGTTATTTTACTGATAAAATATCCAGAAATAAACTGTAATGAACATAAAATAAATGTTAAAGAAAATGGAGTAGAGTAACTTTATATAAAGAATGATGCTGCTCGAATAAAAAGAGCTTCTTGGAGAATCATACATAATATACATCTAGAGAAACTGGTGAGTAGGATGCATGATGTGCTAAGAAGACCTCAAGTTAAAATAACATCCTTAGGTAGTAATTATTTGCGTGTAATTAACCCGTATATGCCATTATGGTGGGGAATGGCGATGCCTGGTGCAGGTCATATCATGTTAGGGAAACGNTGGAAAGGATTCATTTTATTCCTTTTTGAGTTTGTTGTTAATACAGAAACGAAGCTAAATTTAGCTATTGTCTATTCTTGTACTGGCCATTTTGACATGGCGAAGCAATGCCTTGATATAAAATGGTTTTTTATCTATATCGGTGTTTATATTTTCAATATATGGGATGCATATAGATTAGCAACAGATATTAATCAACTCTCTCAGCTTGCAGCAAGNCTAAAAGCCCCCATACCAGGTCTTCAATTAAGCCTATTTGAAATCAATTATTTTCAAAAGTTAAGTGTATGGATACCTGTTTTTTGGTCAATAATCACACCTGGACTAGGACATTTAATTATCCGCAANATTACAACAGGATTGTACTTAAGTTTTTGGCTGTTAATTACATTAAATCAATCAAACCTGTTAAGCAGCTTCTACTACACCTGCAACGGAGATTATGTTAAAGCAATAGTTGCACTCGATCCACAATGGGCGCTGTATTTGCCTTCGTTATATTGTTTTGCTGTATGTGACAGCTATTATCATACAATCACACTTAACAGTCTTTTTAAAATGGAGCAAGCGCGCTTTTTAGAAAACAACTATTGGAATCAGGCTAATAGAAGAGANTTTTTGAAAATATTGGAGAAAAAATAATGACTGTCATATCTTTGTTTGAACATTCTTTAAAGCTGGAGCTTGCCATAAGTGAACTTGAAAACAACCATATTGGTCGTGAATGCATATTAGCAAAACCTATTTTCCTCGAACAGACAGAATATAGTTTTATTGATCCTTTTAATAATAATGGTATGAATTTATTTTTAGTTTCATGCATAAGCATGATTATGATGCTGTTAGGGACAATTTACGGTTTTGTTCTTTATCTGGGTCCTATTATTTGGGGATTAATCGGTATGGTGGCTGGTGCTCTTGTCGGGATATTGTTGGATTTGTCCATAAAAAAAAGCAAGCGGAAAAAACCAGCACGCTCTCCTGCAGAAGTACTGCTCATCATAAATTGTGAGGAGGATAAGGCAAATATGGTGGAGATGATTTTAAAAAAGTATCAGACATTAGGTATTGTCAGACTGTGAATGTAGAATGTGTAATAGCTGCCTTTTACTTGGCAGCTATTATTTTTTGATAAAAGAAGTGAGCATTATGTTCGTTATCATAAAATTACATATGAAATGTCAAAGAGTAGGAAGCCGGAAAGAAAAGAGCTGCCAAACTCTGGTTAGCATCGTTACTTCTTTTTCTTGGCGAGCAGATTCCGATCGACATTATGTGGAGGCTTTTCCATCCAGCTATTTTCAATTAAAAGGTTTCCTCCATCTTCCGCATAATTTGAAGTCTCCACCATAAGCCGGAAATAGATGGAACCCAAATCATGACGAGGACTGACTGCAATGGAATCCCCGAAGTTTCGGAGCTTTGCTGACGATAGATTGCTGATATGAAAAAGCATCAACTTATCTGAAAACGGAGATATATTGGTTGTTGTCACATTAAATTGACTTGGCATTGTCAGGGGGAGATCTTCTTCCTTTAAGACATTTGAGAAAACAGTATTTTGTTTAACATTTATATGTTTTCCTCGTATAAAGTAGTTCCGAATTTCTTTAGATTCTGCAACCTGACTGAATGCTAGTAAAAGGACTGTTTTCATGGTATTAAACTGGATGTTTCCAAATAACTGGGAAATTTCAAGTCCTGTCAATGTTCGTTTATCACCAAAAAAGCCATTAAAAAAGCTTTGGTGCTGCACCATTTCTTGTGTGTTCATCGTCGGAATATTTGGTGGTCGCACATAAATTCCGGTTTCTAACATTAACTCTGTTACTTGATTGGAATAGTTAGCTGCATCATGCATTGTTTCTGTAATAAATAGCCGAATATCTAATCTCGTTGTATTTGGTAATGTGATGCTGTAAAAGATTAACCCTAGCTTATACATCATGTCTATGTATAAAAGGTAGAAGCTATCGGAAAACAGCCGAGGTGCAGTCAGGTTCACATCCTGCTCTGAAAAACCTGTTGGCAATGGAATATTTTCCTCTTAGTAAATCACTGTCTTTAATAATTTCCTTAATCTGTTTGTTTTGTGCTAAGAAATGCTGAAACATACAGTGAGACATTGTGTTCGCCATATAAAAATTCCGGAGATTCGCTTTTTCAGCAGAGGTAAGTGGTGCTTTTGTATTGTTTTTCATAAGTTTCTCCTAAAGGCATTATTCTACAAAAAAGTTTTCCCATTTATAGGTTTTACATTCATTTCGAAAAAAATGCAGGATTTAATACTAGAAAGAGCGAATTGGCAGTAAAGTATAAATATGGAAGGTTGCAATGGATTGCTGTTTTTAATTGCTGCCTCCAATCCAAAAAAGGAGAATCATTATGTTAGAAATCCAAGGAAAATATAATTATGCGAAAGTTTATACAGATAAAGTGGAAGAAACAGCGATGTCTCAAATACTGGAGCTTTGTGATCAGGAATTTACAAAAGGTACGAAAATACGAATCATGCCAGATACACATGCTGGAGCAGGCTGCACAATTGGTACAACAATGACGATAACAGATAAAATTGTCCCAAATTTAGTTGGTGTAGATATTGGCTGTGGCATGGAAGTAGCAGTCATCGATAAAAATAAAGCAGAAGTGAATTTTGACCAGCTGGATGAAGTTATCCGAAAGCATATTCCAAGCGGTTTTTCCACAAGAGAAAGTAGTCAATTTCACCCTTACTCAAAAAGAGTAGACTTTCGCAATGTAGTGGCACCGTTTAACTTGAAAAGAGCCAAGTCATCTGTTGGTACGTTAGGTGGAGGTAATCATTTTGTGGAGTTGAACGAAATGGATGACAAAATTGTGCTTGTCATCCATTCTGGGTCTAGAAACTTGGGTAAGCAAATTGCTGAGCATTATCAAAACTTGGCATATAATGAGCTGTTGAGTTTACATCAGGAAAGGCAAGGCTTGATTGATGAACTGAAAGCAGCAGGAAGGGAAAGTGAAATTGAAGAGACACTAAAGGCTCTGAAACGACCATATGTTAAAAAGGATCTTGCATACCTTCAGGGGAAAAGCTTTGAGCATTATATGAATGACATGAAGATAGCCCAGCATTATGCTTTATTAAACAGAAAGGCAATGGTGGAGGAAATTACTTCCCGTATGCGCTGGAACATATCTGAAAGCTTTACGACCATTCACAATTACATTGATATGGAGCAAATGATTCTCAGAAAAGGAGCAATCTCTGCCAGAAAAGATGAAAAAGTGATTATTCCAATGAATATGAGAGATGGAAGCATTATTGCAATTGGCAAGGGGAATAAGGATTGGAATGAATCGGCTCCACATGGTGCAGGCAGATTAATGTCCAGAACAAAAGCAAAGGAATTGGTGTCATTAGAGCAATTCAAGGATGTAATGAAGGATGTTTGGACGACTTCTGTTAATGAAAGTACATTGGATGAAAGTCCAATGGCTTATAAACCGATGGAGGATATTGTGAAGCATACAGATGATACAATTGAAATTGTCCAAGTAATTAAACCATTATATAATTTTAAGGCAAATTGATAAATATTTCAGGCTGATGAAAAACATTGCTTAAAAGGGGCATGTTTTTTATCAGCCTGTAAGGATTTGGGAGAATTAGAAAAACACATCCACAATCAATATGCCTAATCCGATTAAAAAGATAATCATTTCATTCATCTCCCTTCACACTATATATTTTCATCATATGACAGGATGGAAAAAACTACATTATCTTGAATAGAATATTTACGGAAACAACATGTTCCAATAACAATAGGCTATCATCATGTTTTAGTAAATGGTATCGCCAAAAATGACGATTTTCATACAAACAGGAATGTATTCTGAGGGGGGGGTGGAGGAGAGAAGCCGGCCCGCCATAGAAACGGGCTGACTTGCATTTTTATCTGCTTGTTCGTTGTTCTACCTGCTGACATACTTCATCAGCAGAGAGGCCGTTTGCCTCAATAACAGAGCCTTGCATTTGTGTATCCTGCATGCCCATTACATTAGAATCGACACCTGAAATAACACAGCAATCACAGCCTTGTGCATCTGACTCCTGCTTGAGGTCAACGATTTCATGCCCTTTCTCACGAAGAGCTTCTGAAATATTTGTTAATGCTTGTTCTACACCAATTCTTGCCATATAAATCACCTCCCAAAAAATAAATTTTCCTTAAAAGAACAGAATTATTCTATTTGAAAAAAATAAATGTTTTTGTTATTATAGACTGAAAAGTCAGAAATTTTAACAGTTAGTTTCCTTCCATAATTAAAACAAAGGATAAAAACGAACAAAATATTATTGTATGGGCGGTGGCAAGATGAGCAAGGAACCAATCGTAAAAGCATATTCCGAGCAATATCAAACAGAAGTATTAGACTTGATAATACATATCCAGCAAACGGAATATAATATTCCGATAACAAAAGAAGACCAGCCTGACTTAATGATGATTGAAANATTTTATCAAAGAGGTAAAGGAAACTTTTGGGTTGCGTGTGTGGAGAACAGGGTAATAGGAACGATTGCTTTACTTGATATTGGCAATAGCCAAGTAGCTTTACGGAAAATGTTTGTTGCCAAAGATTATCGCGGTTCAGGATTTAACACAGCAGCTCGTTTGTTGCAGAATTCGCTTGATTGGGCAAAGGAGCGTTCTGTAAAAGAGGTGTTTTTAGGAACAACTCCACAATTTTTAGCTGCGCATCGGTTTTATGAGAAAAACAGCTTTACTAGTATTGAGATGTCGGAGCTTCCGAAAGCATTTCCTCTTATGGAGGTAGATAAGAAATTTTATAAGTATCATGTCGAAAAACAAGCAATTTGAAAGCTGCCGAAGCAACCGGCAGCTTTTTTTCTTCCTTATATCAAATCGAAATGTCATCAGAGGCAGAGGGAGCTGCTTGGCGTTTGCTAGAGGTAAGGAGCAGTACCACACTTATGATGCATGCTGCACCAAGCCATTGGAATAATCCAAAAGGCATATTCAACCAGAAAACAGTTGTTAAACAGGCTGCTAATGGTTCAATGCTGCCTAACAAGCTTGCCTCCTTTGGCATGAGTGTCTCAAGGCTTTTGATGTAGAACCAGAAGGCAATCATTGTTCCAAAAAGGATAACAAACACTAAATAAATAAGCTGTACAGCAGTTATGGAAGCTGGTGCTGTTCTCCAAATCGGTTCAACTATATTTAAGCAAAGTCCGCCGATAATCATTGCCCAGCCCACTACCACTAAAGAGTCGAATTTTTTTAGCAGCGAGCCTGCACTTAATGTGTAAAAGGCAGCAGCTAATCCGGACAAAACACCCCAAACGACAGCAGGGACAGGNACGGAAAGCTCAGAGAAGGTGCCGTTTGTAAGCAGGAAGAAACAGCCTGATAATGCTAGAATAGCCGTGTAGACATCCACCTTAGTCAAACGCATTTTTCTTGTGACAAGATAATACAGCATAATCATGATTGGAGATAAATACTGTAGCAGGGTAGCAACTGCTGCATTGCCATGATGGATGGATGCCATATACGTATATTGAACTGCCAGCATTCCAAAAACAGAAAATACAACAAGTCTGATGGCAGTGCTTGGCTCCTTCCATATATTAATAATTNCCCTGCGGTTTTTGCTGAAAAGCTTAAATAGCAACAGGATGCAGCCAGACAAAAGCAGCCTAACAACAACAAGCCAATCAACATTTACCTCATAAGATTGGAACAGCTTCTGGGCAACAGTACCGCCAACACCCCAAAATGCTGCCCCTGTAATCACAAAAAACAAACCTTTTTTTCGATCATTGCTAATCATATTTCTTCCACCTTTATATAAATATATTGTTATAATAAAGCAATAAACCGTTAGAAAATACGTAAATAACATGAAAAAATATAACAATATGGAGGTGACGGTATGAATACAGGCCATTTTTCAATTGATCATAATTTAAGAGAGCTGACAGAGCATCTTACCGTTCTTTTGCCAATTGCATGCTATGAAACAACAATTAACCAAAACATTCAAGGCCATATTCCCCTTCATTGGCATGATGAGCTGCAATTTGTATACATGAAGAAGGGTGAAGCCATATTTCACATAAATGGGGAAAGAATGGAATTATTAGAAGGAAACGGACTGTTTATTAACAGCGGCTTACTTCATATGGCAGAAGAAAAGACAGAAGCTGCTTCCTATATATGCATGAATGTAGCACCTTCTTTTGTTTTGTCACAAGAGCTGTTTTCCACCTTTGTGTATCCTTATGTACAAGCAAGCAACCTTCCATATGTCAGCATTGATGGCAAAAAGGAATGGGGGAAAATCATTCTGGAGTCAATTCTAGAAACTAAACGTTTGCTAAATGAAAAACAGCCTTTTTTTGAAATTGATATAAGTACACAGCTGGCTAAAGCTTGGAAAAGCTTTATGATGCATGGGATACCGCCAGCTTTTAATAAAACAGAGGCGAGTAAAAATGAAAAAATGAAAATGATGCTCGATTGGATTCATCATCACTATGAAGAGAAGGTAAGCCTAGAGGATATTGCTTCTGCAGGTCAATTGAGCCGCTCTGAATGCTGCCGCTATTTCAAAAGAATTTTGAAAAGATCACCTTTCAGTTATTTGGAGCATTATCGCATACAGAAGAGCTTGCTGTTACTTCAAGAAGAGGATGCTAATATAACCGAGGTCGGCTATAGAGTTGGTTTTAATAGCACGAGCTATTTTATTCAGAAATTTCGCAAGGAAATCCAGATGACTCCATTAGCCTATAAAAAACATAAACAAAAATCTTAAAAATAATCTCATAAGCAGTCCATTACCGTACTTGAAATGAACTATGCGATAATAGATTGGACAAGAGGTGGAAGTGCATGAAGAAAATAATGTCATTTAATAAGCTCACAGGAAAAGAGATTGGCAATTATCAGTCTATGTCTGCTTATTACACCAAAATAATGAGAACAGATAAACCAGTCAATATTGGGATTATCCATATTGAGTCAGGCGGATTGGTTGGCTATCATGAGGCCCCTGTTGCTCAAGCCTTTATTGTTATGGAAGGGAAAGGCTGGATAAAAGGTGCTGATAAGCTAGAACAAGCGATACAGTCAGGTGAGGGCGTTCTGTGGGAAAAAGGAGAAGGTCATGAATCTGGCAGTGAGGAAGGCATGACAGTACTTATACTGCAAGGAGAAAGCCTTCCATTAGGAGAAAGGGAGTAATTATATGCAACAAATCAATAAAAGCTTTCGCGAGAGAATCGGCTTTCCTCTTGATGAGGTTATTACATTTAAAACTTTAGAATTTGTTCTGGAAAGAATGGCTAAAACAGTACCGTTTGAAAATACAGCCATTATCGAAGGAAGAACAGAGGCTATTTCAGAACAGTACTTAATGGAAAAGGTTATTGGACGGCATGAAGGCGGTCTTTGTTTTGATTTGAATCCACTTCTCTACCTGTTTTTACTTGAAAACGGCTTCCAAGTAAACATGTTAAAAGGAATCACTTATGATGCTGCAAATAATGTTTGGAGTAAAACAGGTGCTACACATGCTACGATTTTGCTTGAGGAAAATGGGAAACGTTATATTGTCGATTCAGGATATGGTGCAAACCTGCCGTTAAAACCAGTGCCCCTTGATGGTGAAATTATCCAATCTGAAAACGGTCAATTTCAAGTAAAGCAAGAAGAGACTGAGTATGGAGACTATTGTTTCTATATGAAGCTGAAGGATAAAAGTGAGGATTGGACGTTAGGATATGCCTTTCAATCAACTGTAGCTTTTCGTGATGTTAAGGATATGATCGAAATGCAAAAAAAAATTGTTGAGCATCCTGATTCGCGCTTTAATAAAGGTCCGCTTATAAGCATGTTGACAGATAAAGGAAGTATTGTATTATCACAAGACTCCTTTACAGAATGGGCAGACGGAAATAAACACAAGCAAGAGATCAACAAAGAAGAATTTCTGGCAATTGCAAAGGAAAGATTTGGACTAAGCTAGAAACAGGATGCCTGCGCATCCTGTTTTCCTATTTCTTAGGAAATGCATCATTTAGTGTATGACTAAATTGCTGCATATTAGCATCTGCTTTTAGTGAATCTACATGGAAAGGATTGGCATCTGTTTTGCCTGCATCTGTTTTAATTCCCATCTGATCACCATTAGCGTTTGTGATGCTGCCTTCTCTTGAGCCATCTTTATGTGCCTCTGTCTCTACATGGATATTGCCTGAATCTTTAGGCATAGTGGCATTCCCTCCAAAAAGTTTAGTCTTTTTATTGTTACATGAAAGGAATGTTTTTATGTTAGTAATCCAGTAACATAAATCCATGTTGGGTGTGTAATCTAGTTTTTTTAGTTTTGTTATTCATTTGTAATGGTTTTATGTACAAACAACTTTATAATGATAATATTCCCTTTATAAAAAAGTGAGTAATAGAAATAAGTTGTAAAGCAACAAAAGAAAGGTGAAAATATGAAAAAAGTACTTACAGCGTCAGCCATTGCTTTAATGTTAAGCGGCTGCAGCACGATCCAACAAGATAATCAGCAAAAGGNAAACACTAATCAATCTGCCTCACAGCAGGATACTGTTAAAAAGGAAGAGACGCAAACAACAGAGTGGACAATCCCCACACAAAACCAAAATAAAGTAAAAAAAGAAGATGGACACTTTGTCCTTGAAAATCCAGAAAATATGTTAGCACTTGTCAATAAGGAATATTATTTGCCGAGTGATTATGAACCAAAGGATCTCGTCAGACCAGATGTTGCGTTTTCTTTTGGTGATGAGGATATAGAAAAAAGTCATATGAGAAAAGAAGCGGCAGAGGCACTAGCAGATATGTTTAATGCAGCAAAAGAAGAGGGAAACATTCTTTATGCAGCATCAGGATACCGCTCGTATGAGAGACAATCTGCTGTATTTAAGCAAGAGGTTGCCAATGTAGGAGAGGAAGATGCAGAACAGGCTGTTGCTATCCCTGGCTCAAGTGAACATCAAAGTGGCTTAGCGATGGATATCACGTCACAAAAGCAAAATTTCCTGTTAACAGAGGAATTTGGCGAGGATAAGGAAGGCAAATGGTTAATGGCAAATGCCTATAAGTACGGATTTATCCTGCGCTATCCAAAAGATAAGGTAGACATCACTCAATATGAATATGAACCTTGGCACTATCGTTATGTTGGCAAAGATGCCGCAAAAATGATGAAGGATAAGGACTGGACACTTGAAGAGTATTTCGAGAATGGAGCTAAACAACAATAAACGTCTAATAGACTACAATTGATTTAAGGAAGACTAAATTGGATACTTATGCAGCAAACCAAACTCCGATTTCAGTCAGTGTATAAAAAATAGCTGAAGGCTTTTGCTGAACAATTAATCCAGCTTTCCTAGCTAAAGATAAAATTTGCTTGCCAACTGATAAAAAGTTTTAGGCAGAAATATAAAATGGCACTAAACCTAGACTGTTTCGTGTCGATATTAAGATTAATCAAGACGAACAAAGGTGATAAAATGCCAGATACATTTACGAGAGAACAAGATGCTTTGCTTGCTGAAACAGTATTGAGGCATATCCGTGAGGGTAGTACAGCAATTGCTGCCTTTGAAGAGGTTGCCGTAGTGATCAATAAAAGTGCTGCCACTTGTGGGTACAGATGGAATAATACAGTTAGGCACAATTATCGAGGAGCTTTCAGGCTTGCTAGAAAAAAGAGATATGAACTGAAATATGCTAATAACGGCAGTTAAGGCTTGCTTATAAGTAAGCTTGCACATCTGCAATTTTTGAAAGGCATCGATTGAAATCGATGCCTTATTCTTCATCATTAATCTCATTATCGCCAATTTCATCCTCGCCAGGCTGATCTGTGCCTGGGTTAATTTCGTTACAGCCAGTCATCATCGTACCGAGAAAAGCAGCAAGCAGCACTGCAAGCAATGTTTTACGCATGTCGTGTGAACCTCCCTTTAAAACGTTTCTTCTTTGCTAAGGTTAGCTTTCAAACACGTAATTATACATACATTGCTTTGTTTATTATTTCCTGATTGGTTTTTCCAATGTCAATATTTCATCCTCAATCGCCATGAATTGCTCTTCTACTAGCTTTTTCGCATCAGAAATTGCCATATTATAAAAATGAGGCGCGATTGTTTCCTTGAAAAAATCAAGCACTCGTTCTGCAGCAAATTCGGATATTTCCTCATCCCTTTCTTGGGAGAAAAAAGTTTGGATATCGGAAATCATCATTTCCTGTTGTTCTTTTGTTAATTTATAAAACAATGATGAACAGTCCCTTCCTTTTAATTAATTGTACTATACATCGAATAAGCAACTTATTATAGGCTTGTTTTTTCATAAAAAATGTGGCTGACAACGAGGTCAGCCACATTAAAGTTTATTTATTAATTATTAAGTAAAGNATCGTCCTGCTTAAAATTCAATACATACCCAATCAAGCCGCCAATAATAGCTGGGACAATCCATCCTAAGCCAATGCCGTACATTGGAAGGAAGCTTGCGAAGAAGGAATCCAGTGCAGGAATCTTCAGTGCTGTTTCCTGGAGGCTGTCCACAAGGCTGATAATAAAGGTAAACAATAGACTGATTTGATATACTCCAGATCTACCCTTGAATAGGGGGTGAAGGAATGTTAAGAATATCAGCACTATTGCCAAAGGATAAATGATAGTTAATACAGGTACAGAAATGGCTATCAACTCAGTAAGTCCAACGTTTGCAATAATAGCACTGAATACGGAAAGACTTATTGCGATTACTTTATAAGAGATAGCAGGGAAAAGCTTATGGAAATAAGTAGAGCAAGCTGTTATTAAGCCAACACTTGTTGTTAAACAAGCAACAGTAATCATTAAGCCTAACAATACTCCGCCGTATGTTCCAAAGTAAAATTCAGATACACGCGCTAAAACCTCTCCACCATTATCCAAATGTCCCAGCTTTTCTACACTTGATGCACCCATATAGGAAAGGGCTGAATAAATAGCTGCAAGAATGACAGCGGCAATTAATGTTGCCATTAAGCAAACCTTTAGAATTTGTCCTTTTGTGTTGGCTCCTTTTTCGCGAATTGCGTTAATAATGATAATTCCGAATACGAAGGACGCCAGTGTATCCATTGTTAAGTAACCTTCTTGGAAACCGTTAAAGAAGGAATTAGTCATATACTTTTCAGAAGGTGCCTGGAATTTGCCGATTGGGAAAATCACAGAAACAACAACTAGGATGCCGATAAACGTCAATTTAATTGGTGTTAAAAAACGGCCGACAATATCGACGATTTTNGCTGGGTTCAGTGACAAGAAGCAAGTAATAGTAAAAAAGATAACTGTAAAAATTAATAGTGCAATGCCGGAAAAACTTTCTGAAACAAATGGCTTTACACCGATTTCAAAGGAAACATTTCCAGTACGCGGAATTGCAAATAATGGACCAATTGCCAAATATAATACAGTTGTAAAAACAAGTCCGAACATTGGATGCACACGGCTAGCCAATGATTGCAGATCCTCTTTGCCAGAAAATCCAAAAGCCATAACCCCTAGAAGTGGCAAACCTACACCAGTTACAAGGAAGCCTGCATTCGCGGACCAAATTTCACTGCCTGCTGATTGACCGAGCATTGCTGGGAAGATAAGATTACCAGCACCAAAAAATAATGCAAACAACATGAGACCAATAATAACGATAAATGAAAATGGTACTTTAGTTGACACAATAAAACCTCCAAAACTTAAATCAATATAAAAGTTAATTGCTTGAAAATACCTCTACACGATCTTAGTTGGCGAAATCGTAAATAGAATAGCAATTTTCAAAAAATTATAGCCAAATGAAAATTCATCAGATGTTACCACATGTTTGTCTGTCTTTAGAATGCCTTTCATTCACATATTTAAACTTTTAAATGAAATGTCTTTAGGGTTTTTTAGTCCTTGCAATATCGAAAACGATAAAANTGCTGCCTGTAGTACTTGGAAAATGACAAGGCAATATATCATAAAAGTATTAAAAAGTTTAGAATTACTAGAAAATAGTGTAACATCATGGTGGCATTTACAATGGCTGAAAAAATTGTATCAGTTATAAACTTCTTGCTTTTTTATAAACAACGTTCACTATGTTAAATGATTAAAATTAAAATTTCAAGAGTTTCTGAGATGTTTCGTTACTCGGAAGATAGAAAAACGNTAATTTAAAAGCGGTTTATTTACNGAGTTGGTAGGTTTGAGTGCGTTTTCAGTTTATTGAAACTTAGGTTTGTCGAAATTGATAGTTTTATTGGATATTTATTTTTATTCTATGTTACTATTTTGAGAGGGAAAGGAGGGGGAAAGTTTGGGACATATACATATAACAGCATGGGCGTTGGCTCTTATTCTGTTTGTCATTTCATTACTTTTGTATAAAGGTGGCAAAGAAAAGGGCAGTAAAATTGTCCATATGGTATTAAGGCTGATGTATTTAGCGATTATTGGTACTGGTGTAACGATGCTAACATACACAGGGCTTGATGTAATGCACACATTGAAAACATTAGTAGGATTATGGGTGATTGCGTCACTTGAGATGATTCTCATCCGCACAAAAAAAGAAAAGAAAACAATCGTTTTATGGATTCAGTTTGTCGTNGCGCTTATTATTGTACTATATTTAGGCTTCACTCTATAAGAGCAGGAACATGACAAATAGCAAAAAGCCCGCAGTATAAAAGCTGCGGGCTTTTGCTATTTACAAAGCATGCTTTATTACTTGTTTTTTATTGAAGGGATGCTTTTCTATAGTAGCCTTTATCACGGTGATATAACAGAATAGCAACAATAAGGAAAGCAGCAGCAATCCAAATAGATGTTTTTCCAATATAGGTTGTGGAAAAGGTTCCAAGCAAGGCACCAAATAAAAAGGAGCCAATAATTACCCCGAAATCAATAAACTGCCGTTTCGCCTCTTTATCATGGCTTACAAAGGCAGCGTATGCAGCTTGTGTGGCAGTCCTGAGATTACCTGTTGCAATGGTTGAATTATATGCCCATTTATCAATNTTATTAAATGTCGATATTTGCAGCGAAGATACGAATGCAATGCTGACAGTAACAATCATATTTGGCACGCTCATTGGCAGGAAGCCGATAACTAAGAGTACAAAAAACTCTAAAATGAGGATGGAGCGGCGNTAGCTGTAGACGAGATGCCGTATATGCGGGATTTTCACTATTTCAGAAACAAGCACCCCTAATACGAAAGCAACAAGCGGAGGAATGTACAAAAGTGCCCCTTTCCATTCGCCGTTTGCGGCTTTAACAGCGAGCAGCACCATATTGCCTGTTTGGGCATTTGCAAACACACCGTCTCTGCTGACAAAGGTGTAAGCATCAAGGAATCCCCCAACAATAGCTAGTAATAATCCCATATAAATCGAATTGGAGGAAAGGGAGGGGATGGTTTTTAATTTTTCATGCATGTCTATTCTCCTTCTCCTTTTTCTAATATTTGCAGCAATTATCAGGAATATGAATTGCAAAATATAGTTTACCATAATGATTGCCAGCTAACAGGTAAAAATCCAACAATTTTATGTATTTTAAGAAAAAAACGTAAGGGATGAATAGTTTGTTTTCCTGCATAAAAGGAATGCAGGAATATAGAAGCTTTATAAAGAATTTAATAATCGGAGGAAATTTCGTCGTTATATGTCGCGCTAGTTATTAATTGAAATCTTCCTTAATATAACAAAAACATACATCGTAAAAATGTTAGGAGGAAAAATGAACTTTACTGTTAACAAAGAACATCCGAATGGGTAGAAGCAATGCAGAACGGAAGCTAATGTATGCGAAGTATAGTCACGCAGGCATTGGATCACATCCTTGCTTTTTTAGAGCTGGAAGCCACAGCCTTAGGCATTACCTCCATTCTTGTAAAAACGAAGGATTAATAAGGCAGCGGTCACTTTTTATGA
>Ga0058696_1000351_pt1 | contig 19803 bp, 18 predicted proteins | sample AgamicMgSfrz_FD_55077 | JGI IMG/M metagenome (GOLD analysis project Ga0058696, IMG submission 55077) | Agave microbial communities from Guanajuato, Mexico - Mg.Sf.rz | ecosystem: Host-associated > Plants > Phyllosphere > Phylloplane/Leaf | place: Guanajuato, Mexico | collected 2012-05-30 | reverse complement strand
AGCGTTAATCCTTCTTAGATTGATTAATTCACAAAGAAAAAACCGTCTAATCCCATATATAACGGTGGTTTCGACGGCCTCCTAACTTATTTTATAAAGCGCTAATGGGAATAGGAGTCACATCCTATAAACTAGCTAAACTTATGACTCTCTTCTACCCTGAGATTATTCTTTCTATTCCAGCACCAATACATCATAAGGCTCTAAAGTAACCTTACCCGATACCTGATTACCTGTTAACATATTTCTACACTCTTTTTTGACAACAATTTCTTGTGGTCTATCAGAATAGTTTAATAAGAATGTATAGTCATTCCCATCCTTTTGTCGAATAGCTAGCTCAATTTCTTCAGGTAGCTCAAATTTTTCTTGATAGTTATTAAGTTCAAATTCATTGATTAAGAGGGAAGCCAAGTCTAAATTAAATACTCCACCATAATAATAACTACTACCTAATCCATCATTACGTTTGACTAAGGCTGGTTTTCCTTCAAAGTGTGCACCTGAGAATGTGCTGATTACCTCAGCATCTTTTTCTAGTTGCAGGACTTCGTTGAAATCATTCGCCTCAATATCATGTGCTCCTTTAAAGTTAATGCTCGGTACCTGTTCAAAAGGAGCAACTCTNGTAAACTCTTCTACTGTTACGCCAACCAAGTCAGCAAGATACCCTGGGAATTGCTTCATATATGTTTGACCCGTTTCATCTTTATAGCCTGAACGGCATCCGAATATAATGTTTCCGCCTTGCTGAACATATTCACTAAATAGATTAGCTTGTTGCTTGGTGACAATTGCGGCATGTGGATAAATTAATACTTTATATCTCTTTAAATCAACAACTGTAGTTTCTGAATNAAGGTTAAAGGCATCTACTGGNATATGGTTATATTGAAAAGCTTTAATCCATGCATCCTTACTTTTAGTAGCATATGGCCCATGCCATTGATCAAACTCTCCATCCCATTCATTATCATAATTTAAAATTAAAGCAGCCTCTGCTTGATAAGAGGAACCTGCTATTTTCTCCCCAATTTGCTGCACCTCGCTGCTGACCTGTTCAACCTCTTTTACACGACGGTTTGGTTGATTATGATAGTCATTGATTCCATGCCAATATATTTCCGTTCCTTTCGTTGCCGTTCTCCATCTGAAATACATCACCATATCTGCACCATGAGCGATAGATTGATATGTCCAAAGTCTTAACTGACCTGGCTTTGGAGAGGGCTGTTCAAGTCTCGTTGTCCATCCACCAGAACCAGATTGTTGTTCAAAAATAGCATAATTTGGTGAGATACTTCTTACAACACTTAAATTCCANCTCCATTTTCTNTCTCGCAATGGCTTCTCTGAATGGTCTTCGATTACCCTTCCGAAGTTAGGATAAGAGTCATAGGCATAGAAATCAAGTATTTCAGTTGTCATTCTGTGATTATCTATATGCTTGAACATACCGTTCGTTGTAATCCAATGGTTCGGTGCATGTTTACGTAAAATGTCTGCTTGTAATGCAGCATATGATATGGCACTGTCAGAAATAAACCGTTTTTCATCCAGCATATGATGAGGGTTAGGTGAGTTCGGCACAGTTTTACGAGTTAAATAAACTTGATTCCAATTCGTATACGTTTGGTTCCAAAATACTGTTCCCCAGGCATTATTTAAGTTATCTAGGGTTTTATACTTCTCTTTTGCCCATTTTCTAAACGCATTGTGATCTGCTTCTGAATAAAACACATCAATTTCACAATTTAATTCGTTATCGATTTGCCACCCTACGATCGCTGGATTGCCGCTGTAATGTTGGGCCATTTGGGTGACGATAATCGATGATAGCTTTCGATAATTTTCAGAGTTGTAATTATAGTGGCGCCGTGCACCATGTTGATAGGAAATACCGTCTTGAGCAACATTTAGTACGTCAGGATACTTCTCAGTTAGCCAAGCTGGAGGTGTTGCTGTTGGTGTTCCCATAATGACACTTAATCCAAATTCTTGAGCCTTAGCTACTGCTCGATCAAATAAGTTAAAGGAAAAAGTCCCTTCTTCCGGTTCAAATATTGTCCAAGCAAATTCCCCCATACGAACATAAGTGATACCTAAGTCTTTCATACGCTTAAAATCGTCCTCCCATAGGTCCTCTGACCAATGTTCCGGATAGTAGCATACACCAAGCTTTAATTTATCTTCTACTAATCTTTTCTCCATATTTATTCCTCCATAGATTTAATTTTATCTTACATAAAAGCATAACTCCTTCTATTCCTTAATAGACCCTCCAAGAATCCCCGATACAAAGTGCTTTTGAAGAATGAGGAAAACTATCATAATTGGAAGCACAGAAATAGTTGTACCTAACATCAATTGTCCATAATCGATAGAATTTAGTCCTGCAAGAGTAGATAAAGCAACAGGAAGTGTATAGTTTTCTTGTGTTGTCATGACAATTAATGGCCACATAAAATTATTCCATTGGTGTGTAAACAAGAAAATACTGACTGCAGCCAAAGTAGGCTTCATGGTTGGTAACACTATCCTAAAAAATATATACAATTCCCCTGCCCCATCTATCCTAGCTGCTTCTAACAATGAATCTGGAATTCCCTTCATATTTTGCCTTATCAAAAAAATGGCAAAAGGATAACAAATTTGTGGTAATAGAACTGCTCGGTAGGTGTTAATCCAATCTAATGAACCAAATACTTGGAATAATGGAATGATNGTTGCTTGATATGGAATCATCATCGCAAGCAGGAAAGATGCAAANATCAGATTATTTCCTTTGAATTTATATTTAGCAAAAGCATATCCTGCTGTTGAACAGACTAATAAACTCATAAATACATAAATAATGGAAATGACAGATGAATTTAGAACTGCTTGAACAATATCAATCGATTCACTTAAGTTTTTATAGTTCTCAAATAAATAATTTCCTGGCACCAATTTAGGTGGAAAGGATAACACGTCCCCAGATGGGTTAGTAGCTCCTACCACCATCCAATAAAAAGGAGCTAGAGATATGACAACCCCTATTAGTAGAAAAATGTGTAAAGTCGTTTTTTTCAGCAATTTATGATTTCCCATTAGTCATCCCTCACTACTTTAAATTGAATCCAAGAAAAGAATGCAATAAAAATTACAATGACATAAGCAATCGCAGAAGCATATCCAAAGTCAAAGTAACCAAAGGCCTGGTTGTATAAGTAGTAGGTTAAAGTAAGTGTCGCGTTGTTTGGTCCACCGCTTGTTAAATTATAAGGTTCATCAAACAATTGGAATGATCCAATTGTGGAGAGGATGAAAGTAAATAATAATACTGGCTTTAGTTGTGGAATCGTTATCGTAAAAAATTTACGAATTGAGCCTGCTCCATCAATACTAGCCGCTTCATAAAGACTGTGGGGGATACTTTGCAGTCCTGCGAGAAGAATGACCATATTATACCCCGTCCATCTCCAGGTGGTNACGACAATTAAGGAAACCCTTGCCCAAAATGGATCTGTTAACCAACCAACCTTCTCCAACCCAATCGAGGCTAATAAATAATTGATTAATCCATAATCTGTATTTAACATAAGAACAAATATGACAGACGCTGCAACTAACGAAGTAACAGCTGGAGTGAAGAAGGCTACTCTGTAAAAGCCTTTCATTTTTAGTAATGTTGAATTAAGGAAAACAGCTAATATAACTGCTATCAGCAACATAATTGGAACTTGGACGATTAAAATAATGAATGTATTTCCCAAAGCTTTATAAAATAGAGGGTCACTAAACAGTCTAGTGTAATTTGCCAAACCAGAAAATGTAAACTCCCCCATAACCTTTGTCTTAAAGCTCAGTAAGAAGGAAGCGATAATTGGATAAACGGTAAAAGCTAAAAACAGCAGAAGAGCTGGCCCAACAAAGAAATAGGGTGTACTTTTAGTGGTAAGCAGCTTTTTCTTCTTTTTAGGCTGTATAACGGCTTCTGACTCCTCTTTTAAAGAACGACCTGTTTGCAACATCATCACTCCTCCATATAATTAGAATTAGACTAGGAGGACTAGTCCGCCTAGTCTATTAGCTTTTTTATTCTGAGACTCCTATTCCTATTTGCTGCTTGGATTGTTTTTCCCCATCNATTAACATTTGCTTCGCNGCTTTATCTTCTAGTAAAAACGCTTGAAATTCACTTGTCATGATTGATCTAACCTCTAGCTCAGCTGGAGCATGGTTAATCGGTTGAATGTCTGCTACTGTATCTGAAAAATTCTTAAAGAATGGTTTATTGTTAAAATACTCTTGGTTTTCCGTTAGAATCGGACTATCATATGCTTCTAATAATGATGGGAATAACCCTCTATTTGTTAAACCTAGAATTTGCGAATCCACATCAGTTGTTGCAAATTCTGCAAACACGTAAGCAGCTACTTTATTCTCAGACGAACTTGGGATCGCTAAAGCAGATCCTCCATCATTTGCAGCCCTAACTCCACCTTCATCNACAGCTGGAAGTCTAAACATATCCCACTTACCTTCCAATTCGGGCATCTGTTCAAGCATAGTTCCACTCCACCATACAGCCCCTGGATGTGACGCAACTTCACTGTTTTTCATAGCAGCTACCTGACCATCCCAGTTAGTTGTATAGGTAATAATCCCTGCATCCTTCATTTTTTGGATGATAGCAGCTGCCTTCTCTGCTTCAGGTGAAGTAAGATCTAACTTTCCATCTTNCGTAAAATAATATTTACCTTGTTGTTGCAGCATAATCCGCAAAAGCGCCTCACTATCAGTGCCTAAAAATGCCTTGCCTGTATGGGCAACTACTTTCTTACCAGCTTCGATATAGTCATCCCATGTTTCGATACTTTCAGGATCTATCCCTACTTCCTCAAAAATATCTTTGCGATAAATTACGCCTACTGGACCCAAGTCTCTTGGTGCCGCGATAATGTTACCATCTTGATCCTTCAAACCTTCCACCTTAGAAGTCGAAAACTTATCTTCATGCTCGCTATAACCTAGCTTACTAAGATTTGTGAAAGCATCAGGGAATTTATTAGTAAATGAATGAACACGATTATTTTCAACCTGGACTAAATCAGGTAAACCGCTACCACCACTTGATAATCCAGCACTTAGTTTTTGATACACTTGGTCTACACCTAAATTTTCCACTGTTATTTTTACATTTGGATAAATCTTGTTAAATGCAGGTGTTACATCTTTTTCTAAGTAATTGGCTTCTAGCGCCCATGCCCATACAGTAACTTCCCCTTTTACATCCTCTGGGTTTTCTGGAATGGTCAAATCTTCAGAATTCGATGCACTATTACTACAGGCACCTAGTATTAAAGACATCATCATGAAAAAACTAATAAACCAATACTTTCTCACTTGTCACTCACTCCCCTTATTGTTTAGAACATAATACCCTTGTAATGGATGCGTTTTCATTTTAAAATAATCAGCATTACAAGGGGTATTGGTTAGAATTATATATTTATTCAGAATGTTTTTATGGTAGATTTTCCACTAAAATGGTACTTAATCATTTAAAATTCTATTTTTTCAAGTGGCTTACTTTTCCATGACCGTCTTAAAGGATACCTTGCGTTCTCACCGAATATCTCTTTCATATTCTCCCTAGTTTGAGCAAACTGTTTTTAACCGTAAAACTGTGCTTTAACAAATTTCACTATAAATAGTTAAGGGGGATTTTATATTGGATCAAACATTCAGAGAAATTGGTTTGGAATTTGGCTGCAATCTAATTAATGAGACAACGAATATCCCAATCTCAGTTCTAGACAAACAAGGTAAATTGATACTAAATTATTCNTCTAACCTACCTCATAATCCAATGTTTTCTTCCAATGAGGAGCATTTAAAAAGCATCAATCTATCAGAAAAAGGGAAAACACTTCCGATAATGTGTTCAACTATATTTCAAGAACAATTCGTTCTAATTCCTATTGTTCAAAACCATACGTACATCGGGACAATCTTCTTAGGCCCAACGGTAGTCGCAAATCCTTCAGAAGCAATGTTAAACAACAGATTTTATGCAAATGATTTAGGTGAACTAACCCCCAAAGTAAAAGACTATTTTTCTTTCTTGCCTGTTATAAGTAAATGGAAGTTAATTAAATCAAGTATTCTTCTTTCTTATGTTTTATTTAAAGAAAAATTTGATATGAGCGAAATCATGGAAATAAATCTCTATTCAATAGATAGTTTCCATCAACACCAAGTATCAGACAAAAGTATTTCAGATTTACGTCAAAACTCCTCCTTTCATCACGACCCTGCTGCAGAAAAGAAATTGTATCAATATATTACGGATGGAAATAAAGAAGATTTAATCATCTATTATAAAGCCTTTCATCGAAGATCCGATTTTGAATTTGGAGTATTGTCAAAGCAGTGTGAAATTAGAAGTCATAAGAACTTAAAAATAGCAGGGATTACGCTAGCTACTCGAGCGGCAATTGCTGGTGGTTTAAATCCTGAAATTGCTTATACGTTAGGAGATAAATATATTCAAGATATTGAAGAACTTCATACGATTAAAGAGGTTGAGACACTTACTGAAAGTGCCTATTTGGAATTTGCTGAAAGAGTATATAAAGGTAAAAGACAGCAAAGTTCCAAAACAATAAGTGATTGCAAACATTACATATTTAAATATATATACGAAAATATTTCTCTCGCTGTCCTNGCTGACTATGTCTCCATGAATCCAAAATANCTTTCAAACTTATTTAAAAAAGAGGTTGGAATTTCTGTTACGGAATATATTCAGCAATCTAAAATTGATGAAGCAATAAAATTAATGATATTTTCTAATTACTCTTTATCAGAAATATATACCCTGCTTAATTTTACCGATCAAAGCTATTTCACTAAGGTGTTCAAAAAATTTACAGGTTTTACACCAAAACAATACATAAAAAATAACATCGGAAAGGAAAAAAATCTTAATTTCTGATTCAAATTAACTTTCTCTCTTTTAATATTGTGGATCAACCAAAGAGACAACATAATATCTCTTAAGAACTAGATTAAATAAATTAATCAGGAAAAACTTTGTACGAAAGCGATAAAACCGTAAAAAATAACCGTCTAACTCCCTATATATCAGGGAATAGACGGTTTTGCTGCCAAATTTACTTAAGCATTAAATGATTATCCGTTCATAAACGACCACGAGTTGCTCCAAGAATCTCCATTTCAGTACTAGTGATATCGAAGTTATACTTGCTAAGAATTTCACTATAATTGGTTCTGTTTTTATTGGGCAAACGATTCATCAACCCAGGGAAGAGTCGACCTTGGCTTTCATAATGCTCTTTTAAATCAGGAAAACTCGGATATTTCTTAAAGCCAACCTCAACTGCCTTGTAAGTCATCTGATAAATAAGAGAATCTATATTTGTCATCATCCACTTTATAGGTTAACTTCCCAACCTCAAACCTATGAAGAGACTGAGGCTCTTTCCAAACAAATAGTAACTCCCATATTAAGCTTTTCATTTAATCACCTATCTTTATTTATAAGCTTTATACCGAATCGTAGTATTCTCAGTAATACTAGCATATTAAAAGAGGTAGAGGACTGATCCCCTACCAGACTATGATATTTATTCTTTTACAGCATCTTTTAAGTTTTTTCCAGCTTTAAAAGTGGGTGCTTTACTTGCTGCAATTTCTATTTCTTCACCAGTTTGCGGGTTACGACCCTTTCTAGCTGCACGTTCGCTAACAGAGAAAGCACCAAATCCTAAGATTTCTACTTTTTCACCATTTTTCAATGCTTTTGTGATTGTTTCCATTACTGAGTCAACTACTCTAGTTGAGTCTTTTTTTGATAGTTCAGAGCTTTCAGCTACTGCATTAATAAGTTCTGTTTTGTTCATAAATATGTACCTCCTAAAAATCAGTCCTCCAAATAGGACACTATTAGTATTTCACAAACTTTTTTAATTCGCAATTATTAAGCTAATTGGAGCCTTATCAAAATGTGGTGTCAAAAGTGACATTATATTTAGTATAACATGAAAAATTTAAAGATTTTTTTGAAGAATATTGACAAACTATTAGCTGGTTTACTTTAAGTATATTTCCTCACAAACATGTCAATTTATCACTTAACTTACTGAAGAAATGCTGCAAATAAAGTTTAATATTTGAAACAGAGTAACNATTTNATCATCTAAAAGAGTTGGTAGTGTTTTCACAATAACCAAAGCTGACGGCTTTAGTTTCAATCAAGTTGCTTCAGATAATAATCATAGTAACTTATAAACCGCCAGATTTACTGAAATCAGTTTATAATAGCTTTTAAGTGATGTTTCAAATTTTCACATTTTCCAAGATGACATGTGCTGTTTCATTTGGGTGACTTAGTGGAAAATGATGCCCATATGGAAGCATCTTGACTTCCCCCAGCTTGATAGGGATCTGGTAAGCCTTATCCTGNTTACCCCAAATAATTTCAAGATTACTTTTTGCACCAACGTTCATCTCCTTTTCTTCCTTACTCGATGACCACTCATCCAATAAAACAGTCGTATTTAAAATTCTAGGGGAGGTAAAGCTTCGTTTAACTTTTGCAATATAATGCACAGGAATTTGCTCAGCGATGGCGAACAATCCTGTTTCCAAGCAATATTTTTCTAACCGACTAAAACTTGCTGTCTTTAAAGCCCACTTTTTTATAAGGATTGGAAATTCTGTCGTAACCTTCTTCATCACAGGCGGTTGAAGTAGTGTGACAGAATCCTCTGGACGAAAATAATTATCTTTGTATGCAGATATTAACACAAGTGCACCAAATGAATGACCAATAAAGTGAGCACCTTCCACAACCTGCGACAATAAATTTTTAACTGTTTGAAGCAAAGCAGTCATTATAGATTTCCCCTTTTGAAAAGGTGAACGTCCCAAACCAGGCAAATCAACAATCCACACAGGTCGGCCTGTTTTTTCATGTAACTGAATCCCTAGCGGAAATAAATCTTCTCCATCACTCAATAAACCATGGAATAAGATAAATGGCTTTCCTTCTCCGCTTGTTTGATAAACAACGACATTACCGATAAGTACTCTATTAAATCTGGAATCTAATTGCTGATGAGGATACGTTATACGATAATCTATATCTGCAATTACAACTGGTAAAAAGTTCTTTACACTCGTCGTCCGGAACCAATCTGGTCCCATTAAGTTTTTCACCTTGGCATTTGAGAAGTCTTTATTCGTTAAAAAGTTTAAACTATCTGCTGGAATTCCTGTTATCTTACTTCCTCCGCTATTCAGTAATAATTTCATAATCTGTATTGGAATAGCCTTAGTGGGTGCTTTTACATTCAAACTTTCCGCCATGATACGAAGTAATTCAGGTACATTTAGATCCATTTGACGGTCTGAGACGAGTGTATATGTATCGCTCTTCGGCTGCTGTTGATTTAAAATTCGGATAATAAATTTTGCTAATGCATCATTTGCAATCAGTGGAAGTCGATAATCCCCTCCCCCAGGAACAAATGGCATAAGACCTTTACGCATACTTTTTACAAGCAACCCTAACCCATCCACCTGTTCTGTACTCCCAGTCTGACTAGGACCAACAACTGTAGGGGGATTAATAACCGAAATAGGATAACCTACTTTTTTTGCCTGTTGCCGCAAATAGAGATCAGCTAAAAATTTTGTACGTTCGTAATGATTTTTTATTTCTGAATATTGGTATGCATCTTGAAATACATTAATATCTATATCGCTGTTGTCATCATTAAATGGACTCATATACCCTACTACATGGATAAAATGTTCTAAACCTTTTGTTACATGTATGCTTTCTGCAATTTCACTCACATATTTTGCACCGTTTAAAAACGCTGACGTCGCTTGTTTTTCAGAGATACTAATATTCATTGGTCCACCTGCATGAATGATTACATCACTCTTTTTTACTTGTTGCAGGTCCTCTTCACGTAATCCTAACCCTTTTTTAGTTAAATCACCTTCTACAAATTGAAATAGATTTCTGTGAAGATACCCACTTTCTTCAAACAACTTGATTGCCTTACTTTTAGATCTTACCAACAGGAAAATCTCGACCTGCTCCGTTGCTATTTGTTGCACTAATTGCTTACCAATAAAACCAGTTCCACCTATTAATAAAATTCTTTTCATCATTCACCCTCCACTTTAGTACTATTCAGTCCTAATCTTGTGTAAAAAAAATTGCCTCTTTAATGAAGCAATTTCATAAATTGTTGAGCTGTTTTTGTAATGATTGTTGCATCCTTTTGCGTTTCTGCAATAAATAATGCGCCTTCCAAATTGGTGATAAATAATGATGCTATTTCTTCTGGCTCGATTGACTTTCGAAATTCCCCTCTTTCGATTCCTTGAGCAATAAGCAAACTGACCTTTGATTGCAATTCAGCAAAAAACAAGCCAATTCTTTCTTTCAGTTGGGTAGCTTGTGCCGGGCTTTGAATTGCCAGTGTAATAAATGGACAACTTCCTTTAAACTCCCTCACTTGCACACCTTGTGCTAATTGCATTAAAAACATGGTCACTCGTTGCTCGACCGAAAATTGTTGCTGGTTTATCACCTCTTCTATTGCAAAATGATACTTCGCAATCCAATAATCAACGACAGCTTCTAATAATTCTTCTTTGTTCGAGAAATGATAATACACATTTGACTTGGACACTTTACTGACTCGAACCAATTCATCCATGCTTGTGTATGCAAATCCCTTTTCTAAAAATAAAATTGCTGCTACTTCAATGACATGCTTTCGATTCATTAATTTATTCTTCATCATATTTAGTACTATATAGTACTAATAAATATTTTTCAAGGAAAATCGGTGAAGNTAGAAAATAATTTATAATCTCTCCAAAAAAAACTAATCATTAATAAACCAGCTTTTGAAACGATTATNGAACAAATCCCTTATNAAAATATAAACATTGTAAATACAGATAAGATTTTACTAGTTCAAAATGCNGAANAAATATAAGATATTAAAGNAATAATCCTTTTTGAACTANGGGCCCCGATTGCCAAACTTCTTAAAGTAGTGCACAATAGTTACAAACTGTGCGAAATAACCTATGCCCTTAATCATATTCTGTTTATAATACTAAAAAGGAATTTAATAATACGTGTACATCCATTTCGAAAGATTATTACTAATATGACAGGATATATCTCCATTGCAGATGTAAGTATGTGGTTTGATTCTTTTGGGCAATAATGTTTCTATTTGGAGGAAACCCAAATGAACAATTTAGAAAGTCATTTCATCTTTGTCCGTTATATTGCCACCTTCATCATTACTTTCCCTCTCAATTACATCATATACCTTATTATCAATCTTAGATGTAAAACTGACTATATTAATATATTGTTCTTCCTTTTTCGAACCTTTCCAATATAGTTTTCCTATGTGATAATCTTTTCTATCTGTTTCTCGCATAATGAAACTCCACTTTTTTCCATTACTTGTCCCACTCCATTTCTCGCTAATATGGATAAACTTAATGCTAAGAAAGAAATATAAATACAAATATAATGCAGCTAGTAAGAAAAACTATGATTGGAACAGTGCTTTATTATTGTTCACTTAGTACACCTCTTCAATAAATTTTTGAGTTAGTATAGTTTTATGGACACTAGTAACCGGTTATTTCCTTCCAGCAAAATATCTTGACGCAAAATCTGCTGAAATGAAAGGCGGAACACTAATGTTATCTAACCAGCAAGTAATTTAAGAATAGCCAATGAGGCAGACAATAAATGAAAATTCAATAATAATGTTACCTACTTATGACCATGAAATGGACTCTGAATTAGCTAATTAAAAACCCATTTCCGAACAGAACTTAGAATCATTGCAGCTTAAATTAAGAGAAAGTAATCAAATAAAAATGACAGATCGTGTTTTTACAACCTATTACGATGAAATTAATATCGACGTTTATGAAGGTAAGATCATTGAATTTGAGGGATTTGTTTACAAAGAGGAAGGATTCAGTAGCAACCAATTGGTATCTCAAGATTTCTGATTACTCATTGCATTGCAGATTCTACTGTTATTGGGTTCTTATCTGAATTTCCTGAAGCAGAATTGATAGAAGAAGATACCTGGTTAAAAGCAACAGGAGTAATAAGTAAAACAACCTATAGTGATACAGAACTTCCATTGATTAAAATTATTGATTGGTAAATAGTGAATGAACCAAAACAACCCTATGTTTATCCTTTACTTGTTGAAAAAAATGAAAGTTTTTAACCCCTTATCACGGATAAGGGGTTAAAACTATTCTTACTTAAGTAATCCATTAGCTACAAAACGTTCATCCCCTTGTCTAATAATTCCAAATCGAGGATGTTCAGAAAGAACAGACTCTCTCATTTGTTTTACAATAGGATTTTTTGAAGCGAAGAATTCATTCTTAGAATCATACTGCTCAATTAACTCTCCTTTTTCCAATACTGCAATTTTATCCGAAAGGGAAAATGCAGCTTTAATATCGTGTGTAATAAAAAGATAGGATAAGAAATAATCTTTTTTTAATTCACTTAGTAACTGTAATATTAAACTTTGTGTGACCATATCTAAACTGCTTACTGATTCGTCAAGTATGATTAACTTAGGTTTTAAGGCTATTGCTCTGGCTATATTAATTCTTTGCAGTTGACCTCCGCTAAATTGATGCGGGTATTTTTTTAAATCCTTTTCACTTAATCCAACTCTTTCTAAAAGTCCAATAACTTTTCTTCTTTTTTCCTCCAATGTTAATTTTTCAAAATTTTCCAACGGTTCACTGATAATTGATTCTGCAGTCATCCGAGGATTAACCGCTGAGTAGGAATCTTGAAAAACAACTTGTAGGTCCCTTCGTAATTTTTCTCTAGTTCGCTTATCAGCTTTATAAATATCAAATCCTTGAAACAAAACTTGTCCATTTTGTGGAGGTTGAATTCCTAGTATTGCTTTTCCTAATGTACTTTTACCGGCTCCACTTGTCCCGATTAAGCCTAAACATGTACCTTCTTCAATGGAAAAAGATATATTTTTAAGTACTTCTTTTGCTTGCTTATTTCCTATTCCAAACTTATTTGAATGAAAGCTTAAAGAAACCTGTTTAACCTGTAATAAACTCACTCGTTTCACTTCCTTGCAATTTTGCTATTATGACATATAGGTATACGGTTGTTTGTCAGAATAAAAAGTTGGCCTTGTTTTTAACAGCTTTTTTGTGTATTCATGTTGCGGGTTATCGAATAATTCTAATACATTGGCTGATTCTAGAATTTCCCCTTGTCGCATCACAATAACATTATCTGCCATTTCTGAGATAACCCCGAGATCATGAGATATAAGTAAAATAGATGTCCCGTATTTAATACGCACTTCGTCTAATAATCGAAGTACTAGAAGTTGACTATGAAGATCAAGCGCTGTAGTAGGTTCATCGGCAATGAGAACCGAAGGCTGCAAAGATACTGCTATGGCAATCATTACACGTTGAAGCATACCTCCACTTAATTGGAAGGGATAGGATTTTAATAGTTTATCTGGATCAGGTAAATTCACACTTGTCATAACATCAATAGCTAATTCTTTTGCTTGCTTTTTATTTAATGAAGTATGTGCTCTAATTGTTTCCATAAACTGATGGCCAATTGTAAAAACTGGAGTAAAGGCATTCATTGGATTTTGCATAATAAATGCAATCTCCTTCCCTCTAATCTTTCGCATTTCCCTTTCCTTCAAACCATTTAATTCCTTATTATGCAAAGTAATACTTCCTGTCACATCCAATGTTTTTTTATCATGCAGCTGCAATATAGACATACTAGTAACCGTTTTTCCACAACCGCTTTCTCCAACAAGACCTAGAATTTCCCTTTTTTTCATTCCAAAACTAAGATTATGGACAAGACTTGAGGGCCCTCCCTCCGTTTGCAACGCTACATTTAATCCACTTATTTTTAAGACATTATCGTTTTCTAATTCCATTTCCTCAACAGCCCTCTTTATTAACGACGTTTTACTCCAAATTTTTCAGATAGTGTTTCTCCTAATAAGTTAAAAGTNATAACTATTAATAAAATCATTAAACCAGGATATATCATCAGCTCNGGATTTGTCCTAATATACGATTTCCCTTCAAGAATCATAGCTCCCCACTCTGGAGTTGGAGGTTGGACTCCTAAGCCTAAAAATGACATTGATGATAAATTCATTATTGCCCAACCCATTTCTAAGGTTCCCATTACCGCTAGTGAAGGTATTACATTAGGTATAATATGTTTTTTTATAATTTTCCAAGGAGAACTCCCATTAACTCTTGCAGCTAGTACATAATTCTGTTCCCTCAAGCTTAAAACCATGCCTCGAATAACCCTTGCATAGTACACCCATTGCACTAGTATCATTCCTAAAATAACCTGTTTAATGCCTGTCCCCCAAATACCAACAAATCCTATGACAAAAAGAAGGCTTGGTATAGCCATCAAACCCTCCCCCACTCTCATAAGAAGTTGATCAAGCCATCCGCCTAAATATCCAGTGATAGTCCCAACCACAAGACCTATTCCTAAAGCAGAGAGAAAAATCAGTATTGCATATCCAAGAGAAGTACGCGCACCATACAGTATACGTGAAAATGTACATCTGCCTAGATGATCTGTACCTAATGGATAGTCCAATGATGGAGGCTGAAGTTTGTGGGCTATGTTAACAGTGATTGGATCATTAGGCGCTAGCCATGGGGCAAACAATGTGACCATAAAAAAACCACACAGTATNAGCGAACAAACGGCAATTATCTTTTTACCTTTAAGTTTACTATGTAACATCTTAATCATTAAAGCTGCCTTCCTTTTCTAGAAATACGAGGGTCAATATACATTTGTATTAGGTCGACAAATAAGTTACTTATCAGATAAAAACATACTGCCAATAATACATATGCTTGAATTACNGGTACATCCCTATTAAAAATTGCTTCAATAAAATAACGGCCAAAACCTGGCCATGAAAACACTGCTTCTACTATGATAGCTCCAGTCATTAAGTTTCCTATATTCATTCCAAGTCCGGTAATCATTGGAGGGATAGACATCCTTAATACATGCTTACCCGTAATAATTCCCCCATGAATACCTCTTGTCTTTCCAAACAGAACATAAGGTTCTTGTAAATTTTCAAGAATACTATTGCGTAGCAGTCGAGTATACAAGGCTATTAATGGAAAGGCCAGTGTAATAGAAGGCAAAATTAAATGTTTCCAAGTTCCTGTACCTTCTACCGGGAAAATATCCAATTTTACAGAAAAGAAAAAAATAAATAAATAGCCCAGCCAAAACGATGGAATAGCAGCGCCTATAAAAGAAAGGAACCGACTAAAATGATCAATTAAACTGTTTTTCTTTACTCCAGCTAGATATCCTAATGGGATGCTTACAAAAATTGCAATAAAAAGACTACCAGTTGTTAATTGAATGGTAGATACAATCCGAGAACTAATCTCTTCCCAAACAGGNTTATTCGTAATATAAGATATGCCAAAATCAAATTGGCATATCTTAATGACAGTTTTTATATATTGAACCAGGAAAGGCTGGTCTAAACCTAACTCATGTCTTTTTTGTTCCATCATTTCATCTGTTGCTTGGATATGGGCTGTAGCAAAGTATGCTTCAGCTGGATCCACTGGTGACAAGTTAATCATCCCAAATGTAATAAGAGTAGCTAAAAGAAATATGGGAACNACTGTTANTATTCTTTTAAGAACATAAGAAATCATTTGGTCCTCCTGCTTATTGCTGGTTTTTCTTAATCCCCTTAAAAGGATCTTCGTCTCTATTTGCAGAGAACGTAAAGTTAGAAATATTTTTTTGATAGATTCCTATTTGTTTAATGTATGAAATAGGAACAATAGCACCCTGTTCTTGTAATGAACCTAAAATTTCAGTNTATAATTTTTGTCTTTCTTGCTCATCTGTTGTTTTTGTAACCATAGCAATCTTGTTAAGTAGTTCATTTTTATCTGAATACGCTGAAATTGCTTCATTAAATCCAAAACCTTCTGTAGCAATTATATTTGCAAAAGTATGAGGATCATATGGTGCACCATAATTACTAAAGAAGTTCATTTCAAATTCATTTGCTTTAAATCTTTCTACTTGAGTGGTCAAATCTACTCCTACAATATTTAATTGCACACCAATTCCAGCCCATTCCGATTGAAGTGTTTCGGCCATAGTTTTTTGTATTGTTTCAGCAGTGTTATACATTAACTCTATTGTTAGCGGTTTACCATTTTTTTCTCGAATAGTGTTGCCCTTCGTTAACTTCCACCCTGCTTCATCTAATAATGCCTCTGCTTTTTTTGTATTATAGTTCACTTTTGTTGCTGTGACATTTGAAGTATAAGGTAAGTTGGTCGGTAAAATATAATCAGCCTTTTCTTCCAATCCAGAAGTCACACCATCAACCATTGCTTCTTTGTTAAATCCATAATGCAATGCTTGGCGTACACGCTCATCTGATAACTGCTCAACTGTTGTGTTCATTACAAGCTGTCTCGTAGCTACAGGCTCAGAAATACTAGTCTTATAGGAACCAGTTGCCTCTAGTTGCTTATATGAATCAATGCTGATTACACCTTCTCCATATAACAGATCTAAATCCCCTTTCTCAAAAGCTAGTACTCGTGTTTCTGCATCAGGAATGATTTTAACTTTAATTTGCTCTACATTTGGGATATCTCCCCAATAATTATCATTCCGTTTGAAAGTAGCATATTCATCCACTTTGTAATCTTCTAAAATCCATGGGCCAGTACCAATAGGTTTTTCTACACCTTTTGAAGTGTCTCCATCTTTAGGAAAACCAGCCTCACCCAGGAATCTTACAGGACGTACAACGGCTAATTCTTGAATAGTTGGATAGTAGGGTTCTGTCAAAGTAAATTTAAATGTATATTCATCAATAACCTCTGTATTTTCAATTTTTGAAATAAAACCTAACCAACTGTGTATATCTATGTTTTTTAGTATACTTTCAAAGTTCTTATTTACAATTTCTGCATTAAAACTAGTACCATCAGAAAATTCAACATCCTGACGTAAATGGAAAACATATTCTTTCCCATCTTTGGAGATGTCCCATGACTTTGCTAAATGTGGTACCAGTTCTCCGTTATCGCCATAGCTCACTAATGGCTCATAAACCATAGATTGAGCAAATAATTGAGATGGATTGTATNTATGTGGATTCATTTCACCAATATCTCTGGGCCATGCCACTGTAAGTGTGTCTTTATTACTTTCAGTCGACTTTGTGTCTTTTACTGACCCATTGGAGCAGCCGGATAGTATAAAAATAAAAGCAATAATAAGTAAAAACAATTTATTGTCCATTCGTTTTAACATAAATTAGTAACTCTCCCTCTTAAGTGAAAATGATAACTATTATCAATAGTAGTTTCAGAACTACAGTAAGTCAATAAGTTTCGAAAACATTATTATTAGCTGTTTTATCAAAATAATATTGAACATTAAATCGTTTACATTGTTTTTTAATGCAAGTACCTTCAACTGACTAGTATGAGAAGTACCTATTAACATACCTAACGAAAAACAGAGTCCACCCGTAAACGTGAAAGTTACGAAAATAAAGAAATTTATACCGTTATATTAAGAAAGTAGTCTGGAACAATACTGAGTAGTCTCTTTGTGAATTTAAACCGTTTACAACGACTCATGACAAAAGATACTATCCTTTTGATAACCATAAAAATATCACGCTAACTCCAGCCGACAAAAGTGATGAAAGTTAGAACCTGTGTGTTGGAGACTTCTTTATCACAATGAAAGAAAAANAGTTATAGATATCGCCTAAATTAGAAGAAGGCTGTTAACTGGTTATTTACACTCTGGAAAAATGGTGGGTTATTCGGTTACGACTTCCATGACAGACTTGGTAATGACCGCTTTGGAGAGAGATTACTCTCCTTAGAATTCAGGCAAATGTTTAAAGATTAAGATTCCCCAAACACAAGCTCGGTAATTTATGAAAACATTCAATCACTCTTAAATTTGATTGATTAAACTTACAAAATATTTATTTCGTCCAAAAAGCATTAATCTATATTAGATTAATGCCTGTGGAAAATCAACGACTTTACGAATGATTGCAGGGTTGGAGGATATCTCAAAAGGAGATTTATTTATTGATGAAAAACGTGTTAATGATGTCCCACCAAAAGACCGCGATATTGCAATGGTATTCCAGGACTATGCCTTGTATCCTCATATGACCGTCTACGATAATATGGCATTTGGATTAAAGCTACGAAAATTCCCAAAAGCTGATATTGATCAAAGAGTTAATGATGCAGCTAAAATACTGGGTTTAGCAGAATACTTAAAGAGGAAACCAAAAGCTTTATCAGGTGGTNAGCGTCAAAGAGTGGCACTAGGCCGTGCGATTGTTCGGGATGCAAAGGTATTCCTTATGGATGAACCACTTTCCAACCTGGATGCAAAACTTCGCGTACATATGCGTACTGAAATCTCCAAACTACATCAAAAGCTAAAAACTACAACTATTTATGTTACGCATGACCAGACTGAAGCAATGACAATGGCTTCAAGACTTGTTGTTATGAAGGACGGCATTATCCAGCAAATCGGTACTCCAAATGACGTCTATGAGAATCCTAAAAATGCATTTGTAGGCGGATTTATCGGCTCTCCTGCCATGAACTTCTTTGATGGAATAATTGTTGACAACAAATTAATAATCGGTGAAACATCATTTAAAATCCCTAAAGACAAATTGTTAATCCTTCGCGACCAAAACTATATTAGCAAGGAAGTAATCTTCGGCATCAGACCTGAAGATATCCATCATCAACTAATGGACAGCTCTGAAAACACAAGCTTTGATGCAAAAGTTGACGTATTTGAACTAACTGGTGCAGATAGTTTAGTATATTCCAAACTTGACAATAAAGAGTTCGTTGCACGCCTTGATTCAAGAACTAATTTGGCAACAGGAGTTACTGTACAATTAAGCTTTAATATGAACAGTGGTCACTTTTTTGACAAAGAAACAGAATTCCAAATTCACTAATGTCACTTATAAGGGAGAAATAAACCTTACTAGCTCGCAAGTGATTGTACTATTCAGCATTTCCTAAATCCATGAGTCCATCATAAGTGCAAAGCACAAAATTACACTAGTTGGAGATAAGGATATTAAGTGATTTAAGAGGAAGTAATTCTAAACCAATATGGAATAGCAGTAGGTTAATAATATTTGAAAGCAAACAAATAGAGGCTGGGACATAAGTATGTGAATCTGCGCAAAAACCGAACTAATTAATCAACCAACGATTAAGTAGTTCGGTTTTTGTGGTTTTTAGTTTTAATACAAAGATTAGAAATCTTAGTGAAATGGAGCGGAAAACGAGTGGCGGTAGCGCAATGAAACGAACTTTTTAAACCCATATTCTATTTAGTCACGTGATTCATTTTTAAAATTTAGATGTAATCTTATTATTCGTGTTTAGAAAGGTTATCTTTTGTTTTGTCCCAACCTCTTTACATTTAACAGAGTTGGTACCTGAATGGAGAATGTGTAATATTAATACGTTTAATGAAAAGGAATTAATATTGTCTTATCTATTAATCCATCGTAAGAGTGTCTCAACATTCTTTTTACTGACTTTACCTCCTGTAAAACGGTCGACCTGTCTAAATGGCAT
>Ga0058696_1000342_pt1 | contig 19941 bp, 19 predicted proteins | sample AgamicMgSfrz_FD_55077 | JGI IMG/M metagenome (GOLD analysis project Ga0058696, IMG submission 55077) | Agave microbial communities from Guanajuato, Mexico - Mg.Sf.rz | ecosystem: Host-associated > Plants > Phyllosphere > Phylloplane/Leaf | place: Guanajuato, Mexico | collected 2012-05-30 | reverse complement strand
CCGTATTGCCGGCGGCTCGACGCGAGCCAGTTCACGTGCCGGCCGATCGTCGAGCCGGAAATCACGTGGGCGATCGCGCTCGGCTGGCTGAAGAAGGGCTATCTGTCGCACGCGGCGCGCGCATGGCTCGACGTCGCGCGGGCGACGCTGCCGCTCGCACCGGCCGACGATCTGGCGTTCGGGGGCTTGCGAGCGCGGGAGTGAAGGCCGGGCCGCCGGGCGACGAAGCGAACGGCGAAACGAAAAGGGCGGCCGTGATGGCCGCCCGTCGTGCGCTCAATGCCCCATCGCGGGCCCCGCGCCCTTCTTCGGCTTCGTGATCCACACGAGCGCCGCGAGCGCGACGAATACGCCCGCCGACAGATGGAAGAAGTCGTTGGTCGCCATCATGAAGCCCTGCTGCGTGACGAGCTGGTTGAGTTGCGCATTGGCCGTCTGGCCGACGATGCCGAGCTGCGCGAGCGCGCCCTGGTAGTCGGTCGTGTTCTGCGCATAGATGCTCACCGATTCCGACAGCCGCGCATGATGGTAGATCGCGTCGTTCTCCCAGAACGTCGAGCTGGCAGCGGTGCCGATCGCGCCGGACAGCGTGCGCAGGAAGTTCGACAACCCCGATGCGCTCGCGAGCCGCTCGTCGGAGATGCTCGACAGCGTGATCGTCGTCATCGGCACGAAGAAGCACGCGACGCCGATGCCCTGCACGAGCCGCGGCAGGATCACGTGGTTGAACGGCACGTCGAGCGTAAACGTCGCGTTCCACAGCGACACGCCCGCGAACACGATGAACGCGAAGCTCGCGACCATCCGCAGGTCGAGCCGGTGCATGTTGCGGCCGATCAGCGGCGACAGCACCAGCGCGAGCAGCCCGACCGGCGCGGTCGCGAGGCCGGCCTTGCCGGCCGTGTAGCCCATCACCGTCTGCAGCCACAGCGGGAAGATCACGACCGAGCCGAAGAACGCCATGAAGCCGAACGAGATGATCAGCGCGCCGAGCGCGAAGTTGCGGTCCTTGAAGAGCGACAGGTCGACCACCGGCTCCTTCTCGGTCGCCTCCCACACGAGCATGAACGCGAGCGACACGACCGCGATCAGCGCGAGCGCGACGATGAAGGTCGAGTTGAACCAGTCGCGGTCCTTGCCGAGGTCGAGCATCATCTGCAGGCACGACACGCCGATCACGAGCAGCGCGAGGCCGATCGCGTCGATCCGCTGCTTCGACGTCTTGGTCTCGCGGCCGCGCAGCAGGAAATACGCGCAGGTCGCCGAGAACACGCCGATCGGCAGGTTGATGTAGAAGATCCACGGCCACGTGTAGTTGTCGCTGATCCAGCCGCCCAGCAGCGGGCCGAAGATCGGCGCGACGATCACCGTCATCGCCCATAGCCCGAGCGCGAGCCCGCGTTTCGCGGGCGGGTAGCTGCGCATCAGGATCGTCTGCGACAGCGGCACCATCGGCCCGGACACGAGGCCCTGCAGCAGCCGGAACGCGATCAGCGTCTCGAAGTTGGTCGCGAAGCCGCACAGNGCCGACGCGATCGTGAACGCGAGCACCGACAGCGTGAACAGGCGCACCTCGCCGACCCGGCGCGCGAGCCAGCCGGTCAGCGGCACCGCGATCGCGGACGCGACCGAATACGACGAGATCACCCACGTGCCCTCGCTCGTCGCGACGCCGAGGCTGCCCGAGATGGTCGGCACCGCGACGTTCGCGATCGACGTGTCGAGCACTTCCATGAAGGTGCCGAGCGCGAGCCCGACGGTCAGCAGCGCGAGCGCGCCGCCGGTCAGCGGCGCCGGTTCGGCAGCGGGGGAGGGGGCGGATGCCGTGGTGGCGGACATCGGAATCTCCTAGACGCGGCGCGCGCGACGCGCCGGCACAACGCACGGACACGCGACGCAGCGCGGCCCGGCCGGGTGGAATGAAAAAGAGGAAAAGCGGAGCGGGTGCCTTGTCATCTTCTGCCCAGACAGAGAAATAAGCGAGTGTTTAACCTAGACATGGGGCTCCGCACGCGTCAGCAGTCGGGTTCGTCGGGCTTCGGGCAGCCGCTCGAACCGGGCCCGTTGGCGATGAAGCGTTGCAGCAGGCCGGTGAGCATCGCGAGTTCGTCGGCCGAGAAGCCTTCGAGCTGCGCGTTGAGCACGGTCGCGACCAGCGACGGCAGCGCGCGGGCGGCTTCGATGCCGCGTTCGGTCAGCGTCAGCTCGATCATCCGGCGGTCCTGCTCGCTGCGCGCCCGNGCGATCAGCCCCTTGCGTTCGAGCCGGTCGAGCATGCGCGTCATCGAGCCGCTGTCGTACGACATCTTGCGCGACAGTTCGAACGGCGTGCGNGCGTANCCGCGNGACAGCAGCAGGATCACGCCGATCTGCTGCGCGGTNAGGTCGAACGGCTCGAGNGCGCGATCCATCCGCTCGACGAGCGCCTGCTTCGCCTTCGACAGGTAATAGCCGAGGCTCGTTTCCAGCGCGATGTTCTCGGGATCGTANAGGCCGCCGGTCATACGATTGCGCGCGCAGCAATAGTGCGTTTCGGGTTAAAACGCGCCCAGTATCTTGAAAAATGATTGCTTAGTCAATATTATTTGAGTCAACCAGTTACGACGTGCATGTTGCACTGCCGGAGACTATGTTCTGACCGATTGGCCCGCGCTGCCGGGCACCNGAGGATGTTCGCGATGCTGTTCCTGAAAAATGCCGCCGGCGCGCTGCGCCGCAACCTGACCGATACCGCTCATCATGTGTTCTCCGGCCCGCACCGCGGCTGGAAGATCGCGCTGTACGTGACGATGCTGGTCGTGCCTGGCGGCTCGCTCGCGGCGCTCGGGTTCGCATGGTTCGATCATCGCCGGCAGCGCAACGCGAAAAATGCCGCCCGCCGCACGAGCCAGCCGGCCGTGACGGAGCCGTCGACATGGCGGGCTGCCGCCGCCGAACCCGTCCCGGTGCCCGTGCGCTGCCACTGACGCCGCAGCACTCCCGCCGCTCTCCGCACGATCCCGCCTGATCGCCGGCCGCGTCACGCGCGGCCGGTGCCGTACGCCGATTCGCCCGCCCGTTTTCCCGCAAGCTGGCCGTAATGGCCGGTAAACCGGCTGGCCGCGCCGGTAACACATTCCGGCTGCCGCGCACCGTACCCTTAGGGCTGCGCAGCTTTCCCGCCGTCAGTTACCATTTGTCCGCCAGCGGCATGACGACCGCATCGCGCGGCGCCGCTCGCCGGCCGTCACGCCCAGACAGGAAAACCACCATGCCGTACGCCTCCCTCCCGCGCGCCGTTCGCCCGCTGAGCGCCGCCGTCGCCATTGCGACGGCCGTGCTGCTCGCCGGCTGCGCCGTCGGGCCCGACTATCACCGCCCCGACACGTCGATCCCCGCCGCATTCAAGGAAGCGCCGGCCGGCTGGAAAGTCGCGCAGCCCGCCGATCGCGCCGACCGCGGCGCGTGGTGGACGGTCTACAACGATCCGCAGCTCGACGCGCTGATCGGCAGGCTCAACGCGTCGAACCAGACCATCGCACAATCGGCGGCCGCCTACCGGCAGGCGCGCGCGCTCGTCACCGAGGCACGCGCCGCGTATTTCCCGACCGTCGGGCTGACCGCCTCGGGCTCGCGCGCACGGACGCCGCGCACGTCGCTGTCGTCGGGTTCGTCGTCGAATTTCGGCAGCGGGTCGACCGGATCGATCAACAACAGCTACAGCGTCGGCCTCGACGCCAGTTGGGAACCCGACCTGTGGGGCAAGGTGAGCCGCACCGTCAGCGCGCAGCGCGCCGGCGAAGCGGCCGCCGCGGCCGACCTCGCGAACGCGCGGCTGTCGCAGCAGGCGCTGCTCGCGCAGACCTATTTCCAGCTGCGTACGTCCGATGGGCTGCAAAAGCTGCTCGACGACACCGTGAAGTCGTATGAACGCTCGCTGCAGCTCACGCAGAACCAGTACGCGCAGGGCGTCGCCGCGCGCGCCGACGTGATCCAGGCGCAGACGCAGCTGCAGAGCGCGCAGGCCGCGCAGATCGACAACGGCGTCGCCCGCGCGCAGTACGAGCATGCGATCGCGACGCTGATCGGCGAGCCCGCGTCGACCTTCTCGCTGCCGCCCAATCCGCTCGCGGCCGAGCCGCCGGTCACGCCGGTCGACGTGCCGTCCGCGATCCTCGAGCGCCGGCCCGACATCGCGGCGGCCGAGCGCCGCGCGGCGGCCGCGAACGAGCAGATCGGCGTCGCGATCTCGGCGTTCTTCCCGACGCTCACGCTGTCGGCCACCGGCGGCTTCCAGAGCTCGGTGTGGTCGCANCTGTTCACGCTGCCGGCNCGCTTCTGGACGGTCGGCCCGCAGCTCGCGGCCACGCTGTTCGACGCAGGGCTGCGCGCCGCGCAGACCGANGCCGCGCGCGCNACCTACGACCAGGACGTCGCCGCCTATCGCCTCGCGGTGCTCACCGCGTTCCAGGACGTCGAGGACAACCTCGCGTCGCAGCGCATTCTCGCGCAGGAAATCGACGTGCAGCGGCAGGCCGTCGACAGCGCCGAGCACGCGCTCGCGATCGTCACGAACCAGTACAAGGCCGGCACGGTNGCGTACCTGAACGTGCTGACCGCGCAGACCACCGCGTTCACCGCGCAGCAAAAGCTCGCGACGATCGCCGGGCAGCGGATGGTGTCGTCGGTCGGGCTCGTGAAGGCGCTCGGCGGCGGCTGGAACGTATCGGAGATGGCGCGCGAGAACGGCGACATGGCGGCGCCGGCGCCCTTGNCGGCGTCCGGTGCGGCCGCGCCCGCGGCCACCGCACCGTCGGTCGCCGCNCCGCTCGCGCAGAAGTAGAAAGGGAAGCGGGCGACGCGCGCAATCAGAATCAGCGTTGCGCGTCGCCGAAGATCAGCGACACCTGGTTGTTGCCGATCGGGTGGCCGAGCAGGTTCAGCAGCCCGGCGAGGTTCGCCTGCTGCTCGGGCGCCGCATGCGCGGTCCCGCGGAACGATCCCTGGCCGGGGCCGAAGCTGCCGTGCCCGTCGAGGAACAGCGGGCCCTGCGTCGTCGACAGGTCGAGATCGGCGCCCGCGCCCTTCGCCTGCAATACCGCGCGGTACGAACCGAGCGGCTTCACGCGCGACACGCGCGAACTCATCGAATCGATCGTCACCGTCAGCTGGCCGAACGCGTTGTTGCCGATCAGCCGCCAGTCGCTCCAGCCGAGCCGCACGTCGCCCTGCAGGTCGAGCGTGTTGAACGGCGTGCCGAGCCCGGTGAGCAGCGACGCAGGCACGGCCATCGTGCCCGCCGACAGCACCGCGCCGCGCCACGTCGCATCGAGCGTGACCGCATCGGGCATCGCTTCGGTCTGCCGCATGCGCATCTGCACACGCCCGGTCAGCAACGGCCAGAAGCGCGTGGTCCATTCGACCCGGCCCGGCAGCAGCGTCGCCGCGCTCTGGTCGGCGCCCGGCGCGAGCATCAGCGTGCCGGAGCCGTGCCACAGCGACCCGTCCGGATCGGCGAGATTCACGTGGCCGCCGGTCGCACGCGCGAACTGCGGCGCGATCCACGCGGCCGGCGCGAGCGCGACGAGCGTCACCGCCGTCGCCAGGCCGCCTGCCAGCACCCACGGCAACACGGTGACGAGCCGTCTCACCCACGGCCGCATCGGCCGGCCTTCGTTTGCGTCATCCACTGCCGTCATCTATTTCTGGACGGAAGGTTGCATCACGGCCGTCAGGTCCACCTGGCCGTCTTCCTTCAGCGCCGTGGCATGTGCCTCGCCGACCTGCACCTTGAACTGCCGGCGCGCATCGTCGAGCCACTGGGTCCATGCCGGGAACGACACGTTCTTCATCTGGATCTGCACGCCGTTGCCGACGATCTGCACCTGCGCGCCCTGCAGCCCGTGATCGGACAGCGACGCAGTGAGCGCATCCTTCAGCGCGAGGCCGGTCGGCGCGACACCCTGCGCGGCGGCGGCCAGCGACTTCGCCTCGTTCGCCTGCGCGGTCATCTGCGCGAGTTCGTGACGCATCGCNGGCAGCTCGCGCTGAATCCTCGNGCGGCCTTCCTGCGCGGGCGACCACAGCACCGAATACGCNATCGCGANCGCCAGCACGGCGCCNCCCCAGCCGAGCAGCGTCTTCTCGCGCGGCGTGCGCTCGCCCCAGAACTGGGCCAGCGTCTGGTTCAGTTGTTCGGTTTTCATGAGCGGCTCCGGATCGTCCATTTGCCCGTGTTGCTGTCGACTTCGCCGGACAGTCCGTTACGCGCGAGGCGCTGCGTGAAATCGGGATCGACCTTGATCTCCGGCTTGAAGCCGACGTCGAGCCGCCGGTCGTGATAGTCGAGCGACGCGATGCCGTTCAGCGGCAGCGCGCCCATCGAGCGCGACAAGCCGCTCGACAGCGCGAGGAAATCGTTCGGCGACAGCTCGCCGGCAGCGAGCCGAAGCTGGTCGAGCTGGCGCTGCATCTGCGCGGGCGGATCGAGCACGGTGGTCGTCTTCGGGAAGGCAGACAGCAGCGTCTCGGTGATCTGCGCGGACAGCGCATCGCGCTCACGCGACAGCTTCCACCAGTGCAGGTTCATCCCGATCACCGCGACGCCGAGCGTCGCCGCGGCCAGCGCGATCGGCACGCGCAGGCGCTTCACCGTCGCGCGGTCGAAGCGCCACGGCTGCGATTCGAATTCGAACTGGCACAGATCGAANGGTTCGGTCAGCGCCCGGCGCGCGAACGTGTCGAACGACAGCGGCGCGGCGCCCGGCAGCAGCGNCGCGTCGGTGCGGCCGACCGACGCGAGCCGCGGCTCCGCGCCCGGTTCGCCGAGTTCGTACAGTTCGACGTCGCCGCCGCCCGCGAGCGCGGCCAGCGTGCCGGCCGCGCGCGANGCGGGCGCCGCGAAGCCTTCGCCGAGCGCGCCGCGCGCGACNGCCAGCTCGAGGCGCGGCGCCCCGGCCGCGGCCGGCAGCGCGCCGGCTTCGACGAGCACCGGTTCGACCGCCGTCGCGAGTCCGAGCACCGCGGCGACCGTCGGCGGGCGGGCAGGCGGCTCGGTGACGTCCGCGACGAGCGCGGCGGCGTCGGTGGGCTCGCCGTCGGCCGGCACGGCGGAGCCCGCGTCGGCCGACGCGCGCGGCGCCGGCAGGCAGCGGGTCGCGGGCACCGCGCTCAGGTGCCGGTGGCCGGCCGCGGTGAACGCGTCGCAGATCGTGCGGAACCACGCGCGGTCGACGACGGCCAGTACGCGACGCCCGTCGGGCAGCGCGGCCGGATCGAGCGCGATGTGGCAGCCGAGCGGGTCCTGGATCAGCTGATCCTCGACGATGTTGGGCAGCGCCTGGCGGAGCTTCGGCCCCTTCAGCGGCGGCACGGTCGCGGCCAGCAGCAGCACGTCGCGCGCGGCGACGATCAGCACCGTCGCGTTCGCGCGCGGCAGCANCGCGAGCGCGGCNCGGCCCGCGCGCTGCACCTGGCCGGCCTTGTCGACGAGCGTGAACGGCAGCTCGGGCCACTGCCATTCCTGCAACGGCACGGCAGGCTCGCGCGGCGGCAAAGAAACAATCAACGTGCTCACAAGAGCTCCTCTCCCGATTGGCGTCGTTATAGCTGGTCGCGGATGCGCACGACCCGCGTCGAGTGCGTGGTCGGATCACGATACACGAGCGAGGTGCGGTCGACCTCAGCGCGTTCGTGCTGAATCCGGCCATGCACGATGAAATAGCTCGAATTGACGTCGACGAGGCTCGAGTCGATCGTCACGTTCGGCGGCGCGCCGGCGCCGCGCAGCGCGAGCTGCACGTCGCCCACGTTGCGGAAAAACACCGTCTCGCGGCGCGACACGAGCGCCTGCGCGGACGACACGCTCATCCCCGGTATCAGCGCGGCGATCACTTCGGCCGGTGCGGTGTTCATGTTCACGGGCGTGGTGGTCGGCAGCACCGTGACGAACGGGCGCAGCCGCGCGACCATCTCCGGCGTCACGCCGTCGACGTCGAGCAGGCTGTCGACGCGCGTCATCATCAGCGGCGCGGGTCCGCGGTCGCCGCCGGCCATGCCGGGATCGTCGGTGAAGCCGCTGCCCTGCATGTCGCCGCTCGTCACCGGCGCGGTCGCGGCGTTCGCGGCGGTCCCGCCGCCGCCGGGCAGGTTCGGCATCTGGAACCGCGTGGCCGAATGCAGCAGGCCCGCGCGCACCTGCAGCGCGATGCGCTTCGCGAACGCGCTGTCGTAGCCGAGCGTCGTCAGCAGGCGCTGGAACGCCTGCATCTGCGTGACGTTCAGTTGCAGCACGCCGGGCGCCGGCGACGACACGAGGTTGCGCAGGTTGAACTTCGCCTGCGCGTCCTCGATCGAGCCGGACAGATAGGTATCGTCGCCGCCCGCGTCGTTCGGCGCGCCGATCCGGCCGAGGAAATCCGACAGCTTCGTCTTCGCGATCGGCACGCCCCAGATCCCGCCGAGATAGGTGATGCCGGGCGCCGTGTCGCCTTCGGAGCGCAGGATCATCCGGGTCCAGTCGAGCGCGCCGCGCGCGACCCACTGCGCCTGCGCGATCACGCGCTGGTTCTCGATGCGGCGAATCTGAACCTGCTGGCGCCACAGCATCCCCGACACGAGGATCGCCGACAGCGCGACCACGAGCAGCGCGGTAATGATCGCGGCGCCGCGCTGGCGGCGGGCAGGCATTCGACGGAAAGGGCGCGCGCGCATCGTCATTCCCCGACGAGGAAGATGCGCGTGATCGGCACGCGCAACGACGTCGCGCCGATGCTGACCTGCAGCCCGGTCACCGCGCGCGCCGGCGGCGCGTTGCCGATCTGCGGCACCTTCAGCGCGTCGTTGTTCTGCGCGAGCGCGTCGTCGGCCGTCTGCAGGTTGGTGGTCCAGCCCACGCGCGGCACGTACAGCTTCGCGTCGATCGCGCCGACGCCGCCCATCAGCGCGACCCAGCTCCAGCCTTCGACGCTGCTGTCCTTCAGCAGGGTGCGCAGCCGGTTCGTGTCGTCGATCGGCGGCGATGCGTAGCGCACGACGCGCCCGCCGGCGATCCGGTAGCGGACCACCTGCAGCCGCGGCGCGACGCCCGGCACGTCGAGTTCGCGCACGATCTGCAGCGTATTGCCGGCGACGCCGATCGCCGGCTGGCCGGCCTCGTCGTCGGTCGCGGCGAGCCGCGCGTCGATGCGCATCTGGTCGAACATCTGCGCGAACACGCGCTCATCTTCCATCGCGGCCGCGACCTTGTCGCGACCGCGCATGATCTGGTCGAGCCCGCGCCACGCGAGGATCGCCACCACCGCGAGGATCGCGATCGCGATCATCAGCTCGATCAGCGTGAAGCCGCGGGCAGCGCGGGACGAGGGGGCGGACGGGCGGCGCATCGGCGCGTCAGAGCGGACGGCTGGTTTCATTCGCGACCACCGTCACCATCTGCGCGAGCACGCCGGCGCGGCCGGGCATGCTCACCGAGATCCGCACGCGCCGGAACACCGGATTCGGCGTGGTGCTCACGCGCTGCGTGCAGACGAGCTGCACGTTGCCTTGCGAGCAGTCGAAACTCTGTTCGCCGACCTCCGGCCACGCATGCGTGAGCCGCAGCTGCGCGAGCGCGTTGTCGGCGCTCCAGCCGGCCAGCAGGCGGCGATGNAGCTCGGACGCGTTGGTCGCCATCGTGCCGACCGCGCGGATCGACGCGGCNAGCGCGACCGCGATGATCGCGAGCGCGACCAGCACCTCGATCATCGTGAAGCCGCGGGCGGAAGAAACGGGGAAGGGCAGGCGACGACGCATCGTCATTGCACCTCGTAGCGGCCGTTGCCGGTGCCGACGATCGTCGCGCTGCCGGCGGCCGAATGCAGCGTCACGCGCACCGGCGTGTCGATGCTCTCGGTGCCGAACACNACGCGGCTCGCGCGCGTGTCCGACCCCGGATAATCGATGTCGGCGCCGGTGACGCCGCCGTCCCAGTCGCGCGGGCGCAGCAGGTCGTCGCGCAGCGTGCGCCAGCCGTCGGGCGAGCTCACGTCGAACTGGAAACCGTGCGCGGTCGGCTGCCACGCGATCGGCCGCGCGCGCACCTGCGCTTCGTCGCCGGCCGTCTCGAACAGCAGCGCGATACGCTGCGCTTCCTCGCGCAGGTCGGTGCGCGGATTGCGCGTCAGCGACAGCGACGCGAGCGACACGAGCAGCCCCGCGATCACCAGCACGACCAGCATTTCGAGCAGCGTGAAGCCGCGCGTGCGACGTCGTGCCGCGCCGTGCTTCATCAGGCCGCCATCGGTACGTGCCGGTACGAACGGCACCGCACCGCGACGCACACGGCAATCGCGGCCGCAGCGGGAGGTCGTGCGAATGGCGAGCATGAAGAACGGAAAAGAAACGTCGGGCCGATCAGTGCCGGCCTATTGCCACGAACCGATGTCGGTATCGTTGCCGTCGCCGCCTTCCTTGCCGTCGGCGCCGTAGCTGAACACGTCGATCTCGCCGTGCACGCCCGGGTTCAGGTACTTGTACCCGTTGCCCCACGGGTCGTTCGGCAGGCGCTCGAGATAGCCGCCGTCCTTCCAGTTGTTCGGGATCGGATCGGTGGTCGGCTTCTGGATCAGCGAATTCAGGCCCTGCTCCTGGGTCGGATAGCGGCCGTTGTCCAGACGGTACAGCTTGAGCGCCTGCATGATCGTGCCGATGTCCTGCTTCGCGGCGATGCGGCGCGCCTCGTCCGGGCGGCTCATGATCTTCGGCACGATCAGCGCCGCCAGGATCCCGAGGATCGCGACCACCACCATGATCTCGATCAGCGTGAAACCGCGCTGACGACGCACGGCCGCGTTGCGGCGAGTGATCCACGTTTGCATGACTGACTACCTCTTTCCAAAAAATGTCGTCGATTGAGTGACGCACCCGGCGCACCGGACGATTGCCTGACAGCAACCTTCCGGCCGGCGGGCGCGGAGCACGCATTGTAAGGCGCGCATCGCCGAGGGCTTTCACCCAACGCAAATTTCATATACATCCGTACAATAGCGCGCATGAACGCGCTCTCGATCCGGATCCTTTCCCTCGCCCTCTTCGCGGGTTTGTGCGCGACGGCCACCTACTGGGTCGTCACGCTGTCCGCTCGCGAAGCGCCGCTGCCCGCCGCCGCCGCGCGGCTGCCGATCCGCACCGAGGACGCCGCGGCGCTCTTCGGCGGCCAGCTCGACAAGAATCCCGTCCAGGACATCCACCTGTTCGGCATTCTCGCGCTCGACCACGGCGGCGCNGCGATCGTCNGCGTCGGCGGCGAACCGCCGCGCGCCGTGTCGCTCGGCGCGGANGTCACGTCCGGCGCGAAGCTCGCCGAAGTNCGCCCGCGCTCNATCATCGTCGACCGCAACGGCGCCCGCGCCGAAATCCAGCTCCCGGCGAACACGCCGTCCCCCGCGATCTACATGCGCTGAACGGCGGCGGCCCGGCAAGCGGAATCGGGCCGCTCCGTCACTGCACCATGTTGTTCAGCTCGATGATCGGCAGCATCACGGCCAGCACGATCACGAGCACGATGCCGCCCATCGCGAGGATCAGCAGCGGCTCCAGCAGGCTCGTCAGGAACATCGTGCGGCGCTCCAGCTCGCGCGCTTCGCCTTCGGCCGCGCGATCCAGCATCGTCGTCACGTCGCCCGTCGCCTCGCCCGAACGAATCAGGTGCACGAGCACCGGCGGAAACGTCTTCACGTTGTTCAGCGCGCGCGACAGCGCGGAGCCTTCGCGCACGCGCACGATCGCNTCGTCGATGTTCGCGCGCATCGCGCGGTTCGACAGCGTCTCGCCGGCCGCCTGCAACGCGCGCAGGATCGGCACGCCGGCNGCGGTGAGNATGCCGAGCGTGCTCGCGAAGCGCACCGTGTTGTAGCCGCGCACGAGCTTGCCCGCGAGCGGCGCGGTCAGCACCCAGCGATCGAACGCNAGCCGGGGCCCGGCGCGCGACAGCGTCGCCTTCACGAACCACACGANNANCNCGACCGCGATCAGGATCGCCCACCACCAGTGCCGCACGAATTCCGACAGCGCCATCATCACGACCGTGAGGATCGGCAACTGCTGCTTCGTGCTCGCGAACACGTTGACGACCTGCGGCACGACGTAGCTCAGCAGGAACGTGACGATGCCGAACGCGATCAGCGTGACGATGCCCGGATACGTGAACGCCAGCAGGATCTTCTGCTTGAGCGCATTGCTCTGCTCGATGTAGTCGGCCAGGCGCGACAGCACGATGCCGAGCTTGCCGGTGTGCTCGCCCGCGGCAACGAGTGCGCGGTAGATCTCCGGAAAATCGCGCGGATGCTGGCCCAGCGCATTCGCGAGCGAATGGCCGCCGAGCACTTCCGCGCGGATCGCGGCCATCAGTTCGCGGATGTAGTCGCGCTCGGCCTGCTCGGTCAGCACGCCGAGCGCCTCGTCGAGCGGCAGCCCGGCGATCAGCAGGCTCGCGAGCTGGCGCGTGAGGATCGCCTGTTCGCGCTGCGACAGCTTGCGGCCGAACGCGAGCCGCTGCGAACGCGCGCCGCGCGTCGCGCTGGCGGCCGGCTCGACGACGAGCGGCGTGAGCCCCTGCGTGCGCAGCTGGCCGCGCGCGGCGCGCGCACTGTCGGCATCGATCACGCCTTTCTGCGCGCGTCCCGCCGCATCGATTGCTTCGAAACGGAATGCCGGCATCGCGCTATGCGCCTCCCGTCACGCGCAGCACTTCCTCGAGCGACGTCGCGCCGGACGCGAGCCAGCGCTCGGCGTCGTCGCGCAGCGTGCGCATGCCTTCCGCGCGGCCGGCGGCGAGAATTTCAGCATCGGCCGCGTTGCGGTGAATCAGCGAGCGGATCGAATCGTCGATCACCAGCAGCTCGTACACACCGCGCCGGCCCGCATAACCGGAATGTCCGCACTTCGCGCAGCCGACCGGATGCCACACGGTGCGGCCGTCCTCATGCCGCTCTTCCTTGCAGACCGGGCAGAGCTGGCGCACGAGGCGCTGCGCGAGCACGCCGAGCAGCGACGACGCGAGCAGGTACGGCTCGACGCCCATGTCGGTCAGGCGCGTGACGGCGGACGCCGCGTCGTTCGTGTGCAGCGTCGCGAGCACGAGGTGGCCCGTCAGCGACGCCTGCACCGCGATCTGCGCGGTTTCGAGGTCGCGGATTTCGCCGATCATGATCACGTCCGGGTCCTGGCGCAGGATCGAGCGCAGCGCGCGGGCAAAGGTCATCCCGATCCGCTCGTTCACCTGCGTCTGGCCGATGCCGGACAGGTCGTATTCGATCGGGTCCTCGACGGTCATGATGTTGGTCGTCGCGGTTTCGAGCCGCGACATCGACGCGTACAGCGTGGTCGTCTTGCCCGAACCGGTCGGGCCGGTGACGAGCACGATGCCGTGCGGGCGGCCGATCAGCTTGTCGAACTGGACGAGCGTGTCGCGGCCCATCCCGAGCGCTTCGAGGTTCAGGCGCTGCGCATCCTTTTCCAGCAGACGCAGCACCGCGCGCTCGCCATGCCCGGTCGGCAGCGTCGACACGCGCACGTCGACCGGCCGGCCGCCGACGCGCAGCGTGATGCGGCCGTCCTGCGGCAGGCGCTTCTCCGCGATGTCGAGCTGCGCCATGATCTTGATCCGCGAGATCAGCGCGCCGTGCAGCGCCTTCTTCGGGCGCACGACGTCGCGCAGCGTGCCGTCGACGCGAAAGCGCACGACCGACGCATTCTCGAANGGCTCGATGTGAATGTCCGACGCCTGTTCNCGCGCCGCTTGCGTGAGCAGCGCGTTGATCATCCGGATGATCGGCGCGTCGTCTTCCGATTCGAGCAGATCCTCGACTTCGGGGATGTCCTGCATCAGCCGCGACANGTCGACTTCGCCTTCGACCTCGCCGACCACCTGCGCGGCGCTGCCGTCCTGGCGCGCGTAGGCCTGGTTGATCGCCTGCGCGAGCTCGTCGGCCGGCACGCGATGCACGGNNATCGANCCGAAGTTGCGCGCGATNTCCGCGAGCGCGGCGTCGCTCGTGCGTTCGCTGATCCANACCTCGAGCGTGTCGTCGAGCTGATGCGCGATCAGCACCTGGCCGCTCTTCGCGAAGCCGTACGGCAGCAGGCGCGCGGCGAGCGGCGACGGCGGCTGGCGTTCGCCCGGCGCGCCGTCGTGGGCGGAGGACGCGAGCACGTCGCTCACTGCGAGGCTCCCGGCGCGGTGGTCAGCGGCTGTTGCGGCACCGCCTGCTGCGGCACGCTTTGCGGCTGCGCGGGCGTTGCTTCCGGCAACGGCTGGGCAGGCACGGGCACCACCTGGCGCTGCAACTGCTGGCGACGCATCTTGTCGAGATCGAACAGGTTGCCGGCCGGCGTGCCGCCCTGGCTCGGGCCGAGCGGCATCGGCGGGACGACCGGNTCGTCCTTGTCGCGGATCACGTTGTTGTCCGACTTGTACGCGCCCGTCACGCCCTGGATGTAGTCGTAGCGGTTCGCGGTGACTTCCTGCGCGGTGCTGCGATCGGAAATGATCACCGGGCGCAGGAACACCATCAGGTTGGTTTTCGCGCGCACCTTCGATTCCGAACGGAACAGCTGGCCGATCCACGGAATGTCGCCGAGCAGCGGCACCTTGCTGTTCGACACCTGGTAGTTGTCCTGCATCAGGCCGCCGAGCACGATGATCTCGCCGTTGTCGGCCAGGATCGTCGACTGGATCGAGCGCTTCGTGAAGGTCGGGCCGGTCTGCGCGTTGGTGGTGCCGCTGACGACCGCCGAATCCTCGGTGTAGAGCTGCAGCTTCAGGATCCCGCCGTCGGTGATCTGCGGCTTCACGTGCAGCGTCAGGCCGACGTCGCGACGGTCGTAGGTATTGAACGCGTTGCTCGTCGTGCCGCTCGTCAGGTTCGAGTACGAACCGGTCGCGATCGGCACGTTCTGGCCGACGACGATCTTCGCTTCCTCGTTGTCGAGCGTGATCAGGTTCGGCGTCGACAGCACGTTCGCGTCGCTCACGCCCGCAAAGTACTGCAGCAGCGCGCCGAGCCCCTGCACGCCGAACATGTTGTGCAGCCAGCCGATGTTCAGGCCCTGGGACAACTGCCCGAGGTTGGAGGCCAGTCCGCCGCCGGTGATCCCGCCGGCGGCATTGGTCAGGCCGCCGGCCGTCAGGTTGATGATGCTGTTGCCGAGGCCCAGCCCGGGATTCAGGTTCGTGCCGCCGAGGAACTGGCCGCTCGCGACCTGCCACTGGATGCCGAGGTTGCCCTGCGTCGTCGAGTTCAGCTCGACGATCAGCGCTTCGATGTAGACCTGCGCACGCCGTGCGTCGAGCTGGTCGATCACCGAGCGCAGGTTCCGGTACACCGGATCGGACGCGGTGATGATCAGCGAGTTGGTGGCCGAGTCGGCCTGGATCATCCCGCCCGGCTGGTTGTCGTCGCCGCTCTTGTCCTTGTCACCGCCGAGCAGGCCGCCGGTACCGAGGCCACCGCCGGACGAGCCGCCGCCATACCCGGACGACGACGACGAACCGCCCAGGCCGCCCGACGGCAGCGGCGGGGTGCCCGACGTGCCGGTCGAGAAGTTGCCGCTCGCCGACGAGCCGCCGTTCTGGTTGAAGCTGTTCGCATCGTTGGACGACGCCGACGAGCCGCTGTCGTTGCCGCCCTTGCCGAGCATCCCGCGCAGCGTCTTCGCGAGCTTCACCGCATCGGCGTTGCGCAGCGGCACGACGTGCATGTTGCCGGGCACCGCGCTCGGTGCGTCGAGCTGCTGCACGAGACGCTTGGCGGCCGCGAGGCGCGACGCGTTCGACGCACGCAGCAGCAGCGCGTTGGTGCGCGGGTCGGCCGTGACCGATACCTTCAGCGTCGCGTCGCTGTTGCCGATCGCGCCCGGGTCGAGCATTTTCTGCAGTTGCGCGGCGAGGTCGATCGCGTTCGCGTTGCGCAGCGGCACGACCTGCACCTGCGCGCCCGCGGCGCTGTCGACGCCCGAGATGATCTGCGCGATGCGGCGCACGTTGTCCGCATAGTCGGTCACGACGATCGTGTTGTTCGCCGGGTAGGCCGTCACCGTGTTGTTCGGCGAAATCAGCGGCCGCAGCACCGGCAGCAGGTTGTTCGCCGATTCGTTGTGCAGTTCGAACACCTGCGTGATCACCTGGTCGCCGCGCGCCTGCGGCGCATTGCCGATGTAGGTCGGCACGCCCTGCAGCTTCGCGTCGGCTTCCGGTACGACCTTCAGCACGCCGTGATCCTGCACGAGCGCGAAGCCCTGCATGCGCAACGCCGACTGCAGCGTCTTCAATGCCTGGTCTTCCGGCACCGGCCGTTCGGCCACGAGATTGAGCTGGCCCTTCACGCGGGGGTCGACGATGATGGTCTTGCCGGTCGCGGCGCCGATCGCTTTCGCGACCTGGTCGATATCCGCATTCACGAAGTTGAGCGTGACCTGAGCGTAGGCGGCCTGCGAGACGATGATGCCTGCCACGAGCAGGGTCGTGGCGATACGCCGCATAACGAAGCGATTTCTTGTCATGGATGAATGGGTCGATGCCGGCTCAGGCCACTTCCGGCGGTAGTGCTGGGATCCAAGTCCGAAAGAGGCGACATTAGCAGTTTTTCATGTCCGAAATATCACATTGATCCGAAGACTGTCTCACATACGACAGGTATCCGACGAATCGTATGCAAGATGTAAGGATCGGTGCAACCCTCCGCATGCCGGCCCTCTCCCTTGTTTTCGCGATGAACCGACACGGAAATGCGGTATAACCGGGCTGCCGTATTCCTGCCTGTCGCAATCTGACGGTCTGCCGGTATGATACGGGCGGCGCGTTTCTCGTCGCACTAATAACAGGCACGGGTTTTCCCGAGCTTCGCGCAATTTCCTTTCGTTTCCGCACGATGAACAGACGGTTCGCTTCGATCGCGTTGATCGCCGCCGGCGCGTGGTTCGCCAGCGGCAACGCACGCGCGGACTGTTTCGACGAAGCGGCCAAATATCAGCAGGTCAATCCGCTGATCCTGCGCGCGATCGCGTGGCAGGAATCGCGCAACCGGCCCGGTGCGCTGAACAAGAACACGAACGGCTCGGTCGACTACGGCCTGATGCAGATCAATTCGATCCACCTGCCGACGCTGTCGCGCTACGGGATCGGCCGCGACACGCTGATGGAGCCGTGCAAGAACGTGTACATCGCCGCGTGGCATCTCAAGCAGAAGATGAACCGCTACGGCAACACGTGGCAGGCGGTCGGCGCCTATCATTCGGAAACGCCGTCGCTGCGCGACAAGTACGCGCGGCAGATCGCCGGCATCCTGACGCAATGGAAGCTGCTGCCGCCCGCGCAGACCACCCAAGCCGCTCAAGCGCCTCAAGCCGCTCAGTGATTCCGCGCCGCGTCGCCGGCTGACGCCGGGCCGGCCGCGCGCGTTTGATGCACAATGCGGGCTGACGCCGCCGTTTCGCCCGTGCGCGGGCCGATCGCGCCCCGGCAGGGCGCCGCGGCCGCTTTCTCCTCTTTTCCGTTGGTGCATATCATCATGAATCCGGCAATGAAACAGCCGTTGCCCGTCACCGTGCTGTCCGGCTTCCTCGGCGCCGGCAAGACCACGCTGCTCAACCACGTCCTCGCGAACCGCGCGGGCCTGAAAGTCGCGGTGATCGTCAACGATCTCGCGGCGGTCAACATCGACGCGTCGCTCGTGCGCGATGCGCAGGCGCTGTCGCATGTCGAGGAGCGCCTCGTCGAAATGTCGAACGGCTGCATCTGCTGCACGCTGCGCGACGATCTGCTCGTCGAGATCCGCAACCTTGCGTCCGAAGGCCGCTTCGACGCGATCATGATCGAATCGACCGGTATCGCGGAGCCGATGCCGATCGCCGAGACCTTCACGTTCGTCGACGACGACGGCACGTCGTTGTCGGCCATCGCGCGGCTCGACACGCTCGTCACCGTGGTCGACGCGTACAACTTCCTGCGCGACTACGGCTCCGACGACGCGCTCGCGACACGCGGTATCGCCGCGTCGGAAGACGACGACCGCACGCTCGTCGAGCTGCTGATCGAGCAGATCGAATTCTGCGACGTGCTGGTGATCAACAAGGCCGACCTCGTCGGCGCGGACGATCTCGCGCGCCTGCAGCACATCCTCGCGCGCCTCAATCCGCGCGCGCACCAGGTCGTCTCGACGTTCGGCAACGTGCCGCTCGACGAAGTGCTGAACACCGGCCGCTTCGATTTCGACGAAGCCGCGAACGCNCCNGGCTGGCTCGCNTCGCTCGATCACGATCACACGCATTGCGACGACCCGGACTGCCATGACGACCATCATGCGCACGTNCACGGCGAAGCCGACGAATTCGGCATCGGCAATTTTGTTTACCGNGCGCGCCNGCCGTTTCACCCGGCACGNCTCTGGGCGCTGCTGCATCAGGAGTGGCCGGGCGTACTGCGCAGCAAGGGTTTCTTCTGGCTCGCGACGCGCAACGACATCGCGGGTTCGCTGTCGCAGGCGGGCGGCGTATGCCGGCATGGCCCGGCAGGTTTGTGGTGGGCGGCGCAGGATCGCGCGGAATGGCCGGACGACGACGAGCTGCTCGCTGAAATCCGCACCGAATGGCTGGGCGATCTCGACGATCGCACGGTCGGCGATCGTCGCCAGGAACTCGTGCTGATCGGCATCGCGCTCGACGCCGATGCATGGCGCGCGAAACTCGATGCATGCCTGCTGACCGATGCGGAGTTCGCACTCGGCGCGGCGGGATGGGCGGCGTTCGACGATCCGTTCCCGGCGTGGGACGTCGATTCGCACGACGACGACGATCACGGCGACACGCAGATCGTGCACGCATGATCGCGTGGTAACGGCTTGTAAAATAACCGTTAACTTTTGCAAGAGCGGCGCGAACTGTGGCGAAAATGCCGCGCGCGCCCAACAAAAAACCCGCCGAGAGGCGGGTTTTTCATGGAACAGGCGCGGGTTTAACGCTTGTTGACGGCGTCCTTGAACGCCTTGCCAGCCGTGAACTTGACCGTCTTGGCTGCCGGGATCTTGATGGTTTCGCCCGTCTTCGGGTTGCGGCCCGTACGTGCTGCGCGCTTGCCCGAACCGAAGCTGCCGAAGCCGATCAGCTGAACCGCATCACCCTTCGACACGGCCTTCTTGATGACTTCGAGCAGCGTGTCCAGCGTTTCGCCGGTTTGAGCCTTGCTGGCGCCCGTTTGGGCGGCGACGGCGTCGATCAGTTCCTGTTTGTTCATTAAGGTTCCTTTATCAGGTTAGGTTGACACGAACAGCGCGAACGCGCCGATTATACGTGCGCGAACCGTGCCGTCGAGAGTCAGACTCCGACGACACAGCGCCGAATCCTGGCCCGCGCGACGCGCCCTCCGGCTTGCCGGCGGCCACCCCGCGGTACGGCGTTGCTATGATAGCGCAGCGCAAACCCAATAACGACAAGGGTTTCAAAGATTTTCATCGGTATTTCGCCGAATGAATCGTCGACTGCCCGTTTTTTGACCTGCGCCAACCGGACAGGGTCCGCGGCGTGGTCCGCCCGATCGTCGCGCCGTTGCCCCTTTCCAACGGCCGGTTGGACGGTCTCCCGCAATCCCTTGCCAGGCTTGGCTGCCACGTTTTTTGTTTCGCATGCCCGACCGACTTGTTTCCGCCACGCTCGCGCTTCGCGACGACGGCACGCTCGTCTCGCCCGAGTTCGGCGAGCTTCATCGCGGTGCATCCGGCACGCTCGCTCGCGCGCATCGCACGTTCGTCGCGGGCAACGGGCTGCCCGCGCGCTGGCAGCGCCGCCGAACGTTCACGATCGTCGCGACCGCGTTCGGCGCGGGCGCCGGCTTCCTCGCGGCCTGGGCCGCGTGGCGCGACGATCCGGCGCGCTGCGAACGGCTGCACGTCGTCGCGGTCGAACCGCATCCGTTCTCGCGCGACGACCTGC
>Ga0058696_1000341_pt1 | contig 20009 bp, 19 predicted proteins | sample AgamicMgSfrz_FD_55077 | JGI IMG/M metagenome (GOLD analysis project Ga0058696, IMG submission 55077) | Agave microbial communities from Guanajuato, Mexico - Mg.Sf.rz | ecosystem: Host-associated > Plants > Phyllosphere > Phylloplane/Leaf | place: Guanajuato, Mexico | collected 2012-05-30 | reverse complement strand
AAAGGAATGATTTTATACGAAGATTAAAACCACTTTAATGTATGAATTTTAAACCTTGTTAACCGCAATAATTAGCAGGACAAGGAAATAATCACTAACGTCAAAGGTAAAAATCCATGAGTACTACTGAACCATTTTTGTTAATATGTACACGTAGGTTAGCTAAAGTAGAATAGATACGTTTAACTATAGCAAAAAGACAGCCGATTACGTAGATCCGCTGTCTTGAATTTCTGGATAATACTTGTTCTCCGTTAAAGAATGTAATTTCAAAGTTACTACTATAAGTAATTGAAAAAAACTAATCAGCTTAAACTAAAGTAAGTATTTTCATTTACGACTTGTTCCATTTCAAAATCCAATAGACGATCGTAGACATGAGTACACTCTACCCTATAACCTCATTTTCTGACGTTCTACGTAAAAAATCCTTATGATTAGGAAGGATTCATCTTAATTGGTTAATCTCATTCATGATGATGATCATGGCTGTGGCGGCTCGCGAGTTGGTTGAGCTCATCCACATATGTAACGGACAGCTCGGCATAGAGCACCCCTTTTTGCACCTGGATCTGTTGATGCAGATGACGCAAACGCCCGAGGTTCCCCCTTACAGCGATAACCTCCAAGCATTGGTCGTGGTTCAGATGTACGTGCATGTTGGAGATAATGTCATGATGTGCCTGATGCTGCAGTTCCATTAAACGGACAGGCAGATCGCTGATATGGTGGTCATAGACCATGACAATCGTTCCTGCCACATCCTGCTCGGATCGCAGACGGGAAGGCTCCAGCAGTGTTTTGCGAACCAGATCGCGAAACGCCTCGGACCGGTTTTTGTACCCCCGCTCTTCAATATATTCATCAAACTGTTCAATCAGCGGAGTAGGGAATGCCACACCGAATCGGGTCAAATCTTCTTTATCTGCCATTCATAGCCTCCTGCACGTCGTTTACACCCGAGTGTACCATAGTCTGGCTGCTTCTTCGACTGTGCTCCTGCAAAAATCGTACGGCCTCCTCCAGCGCCCTTTTCCCNNCATCTGTCTGNAGTTGAAATTGATAGTCATGTCCCAGCTTCTCCGTTGAGGCCGTAAAAAACAGGGTTTCCGTTTCAACTTCCAACCGCTTCAGCGTCTGTGCCAGTTCAACCGATTGCCCGGTTAACGGATCATGATTGCCTGAAGTAATAAATGCAGGTGGATAGTTCGGCGTAACTTGCAGCACAGTTGACATCTCATCCAGACGTGGGAACTCTTCAAAAGCTTTGACTCCCGTATAAGACCAGAGGAATGTCCGGATGAGAGGAAACCCGCTTTCGCCAACTGTACTCATATTATAAGGTCCACAGTATAGGAGGACACCTCGCAGCTCTTCCGGCTGAATGGAGGGCTGTATATTCATGAGTTGTGCAAGAGCCTGATTCGTTACAATCGCTGCGGTCTGACTTGCAATCTGAGCACCCGCGGAATTGCCCGCAAGAAAGACATTTTGGGGATCTCCCTTAAATGCTGTGGCATGATTCTGGATATAAGTCAGGGCTTGATTGGTTTGGAACACAGGCGTCGGATAAGGGGCATCTGGCGCAAGTGCATAGTTCATACTGACAACCACGAACCCCCGCTCAGCCAATTGCATCGCATAGTCAGATATGTCTTCTTTGTCACCCAAGACCCAACCGCCCCCATGCACCCACAAAACGACAGGCAGCAATTCAGTGGCTGCGGACGGATAGTAGATATCCATCGTACTGTTGCTGCGTCCCCCTTCAATATAGGCTACATCCTTTAGACGGCTTACCCCTTCAGCCATAATGACATCAGAATCAGATGGGGCGAGCTTGATTAGTGTTTTTAAAAAGAAAATGGGAATCTTGGGTGTAATCTGCCCGCCAATATAAAGAGTAAACATAGCCAGAATCACAATCGCGCCCGGCACCCAATACCGCTTGTGTCTGTACCACGGCCTAGCTGTCCCTCTGGTGTTCAACTTGATCTGCAACAGGGTCACCTCTGTTCATTCGTCTGTCTGCATCTAAAGTTGTGTACGCCTAGGGTACTGGCCGGGTTTCCATTTATTGTGTCTTCTTCGTCAGTTTATTGTTATTTCTTAGTCAGTTCCTTTTTTACCTTCAGGTAGATATCCGCAACTTTTTGCTCCAATGCATGGATATTTTGTTTGGAGCCAGCCCACTTCTCGGCAGCAGATGAGAGCTGATTCAATGAACTCAATACACGTGAAGGCTGGCCAGCTTTGATATTCTGTTTGAACAGCTTCAGTGCGTTCGCGTATCGCTCTTTGGACAGGCTTGCCTGTTTTTTGCCGGTTTGAATCTGTTTCTTGATTGGATCGGCAGACGCAAGCATGGTGCGCAGACGCTTATCCTCTGTACTTTTGCGTTTGCGGGCATCGGCCAGCTGCTGTTTTTTGATGCGAATGTCCGCCTTCGCCAGCTGTACAGCCGGTTTCAACGTGTCTGCCTGAGCACGGAGCGCGGCAGTCCATTCCTTGTTCTTGGCGGCTCTGGCTGCAGTGAGCTGCTTGTTGACAGTGGTGTACAACGTAAACATTGGCTCATACCGGGTTTGGGTACGCTTTAATGTATCGGCCAGTGCAGCCAGTTTCGCTTCATCTGTTTTCCGTATTTCCTGACGAAGCCTGGATAATTCAGCCGTATTCGCTGCATGAAGTGTTTTGATTTTCTGCTCCCAGCTCTGCTCCTGCGTCGTCCAGGTCCCCACTTTTTGGTACGTTTGCTGCAGTGAAGCTTTCGTTTGGGCATCCGCTTTCTTAAGCAGGGCTTCCCACGACTTTTGGGCGGTTACACCGAGATCCGGGCCTGCCGCCTCGGCAGAAGACGTAAAAAGATGCATGGAACCCACGCTGGCTACCAGAAGCAGCGCGATGCAAAATCGAGCAATAAATCCTCTCCTAGTTCTGCCTCTAACGCTTCCGAAACTCGTAGCACCATCCATGCTGTGGTGATCTTCCACAATGTTCATTGGACCTTCCTCCTCGTTTACTCAAAATGTAGTGCAACTTCTTCGTTCTCCAGTTGATCNAAGGTGAATCGGCCGAAACAAACACAAAAAAAAGCACCCGCAAAGTCAGNCGATTGCCTGATTTTACGGGTGCTTCCCTTATTAACCGTTCCCTATATAATTCGCGGTTATATCTTATTCTGNGCGAATCTCAACCTTTTCAAATATATTCCAATACAATCATTTCGTCAAGCAAGCCTCTTGGGCTGTGCATCCTGCAGCGGGAGAACCCTTCCCGCTTGCCATTCAATCTACTGTTTAGCCAAAATGGCCTTCATCTCTTCGGTTAAATCCTCTTCCTTCAGCATCATGTAGATGTTTTCCCCCCGGGTGGCATTCAGCTTGATCTGATAAACGGTTGCTTTCTCCGTCCGGTCTCCTGATCGCTGACGTTCTAGCAGGTCGCTAATTATTTTTTTGTTTTTAGTCGCAACCTGTTTGTTGCCGCCTAGGCTTCCATCAATATATTCCGGCTGAACATATACCCACTGAGGATTTCCCGGACTGTCGATCTCCTGCTTCACGAACTGGGCCGAGGCAATTTCGTCTGCCGTGACAAGCAGTTGATCGTATAATTTGTTTTCTTTTAACCATTGGATCACCCGGTCGTAGCTTGGCTTGATTTCGTAACTCCACATATCTCTGGGTTGATACGGATCATTGGAGTAGGATTCCTGGTTTATCTCCGCGTTTGCAAAAGACTGCCAAGGGGAACGTTGTTCCTCATAGGTCTGGTCCAGAATATCCTGCTTCAACAGCTCCTTGAACTCACGGACCTGGTCGGGACTGCCAATGTATACTTTGCGATACGAACTAATGGTTGAACGGATACCAATACTGAGTACATCCTCATCCAGTTTATACGTATCATAGGCCACCTTTTTATAATCCTCCAACTGTTTCAGGGCCATTAATTCCTGCCTGAATTCCGTTTCGGAAATTTGGTATTTACGCTTCATGACCTTGCCGTTATTGAGTTTATAGCTGATATTTACATACTCGTCATAATCATCATCCGGATATACAGGGTCTTGCAAAGGAAGATCGGAATCGATAATTTTCTGATGCAGGGCCAGGACGGCCTCCACAAATTCAGGATTATCCGAGTAAAATGGATGATCATCCAGTTTCTGATTCACACCATTAACGTAAGTGTAACGATCCCCGCCAAGTTTAATGCTTTTGACATCACTCACATCAGGCACTCTAGCAGCGTAACCGTTCCAGTCGGCGACAGGCACGTATAGAATCAAACCGGATAGAAGACCATATATAACCAGTTTGGGCAGTAATCCGACGTTCCAGATCAGCCACGTTTTACGAATGATCATCTCGGCCACAATGTAACCGACAATGCCGCCGAGAACATATCCGAAGATAGTCCACCCGGTTGATCCTGGCGGTGCAATGATAGTGAAGTAGGCTCCGCCAATCAAAACCAGCGTAAACATCAAACCAAAGCGAAATATCGGTTTGACAAGGGTAAACGTAATCGCCTGGGTAGCAGATTCTACTTTGCGTTTGGCATATAAAACATAAGCTAGTGGGATGAATAAAACGGCCAAAGCTGCGTATATAACGAGTTCCACACCGATCACCGGATAACTCCTAATTGAAGCCATACGAAGAACAAGGGATATCTTCTCTGCGTAGCTATTCATATCAGCACCATATGGATATCCAATCAGGTAATGCTGCAGGTGCAGCGTAAAGATAAACCAGAACACAACAGGCAATAACAGGACTGCATATACCGTTAGTCCCTGCAGTACAGATTGGCCGATGCACATGCCCACAGCCACAGTCAGCATAAACATAAACAGCGAATAAATGCTCATGCTGAGGCCCCACATCCAGATCTCACTGCCGTCAAAGATATAGACCATACGATCCTGCGCAGCCCACACCCAACCTGTAATCGCCGTGGTAAGCCATATCGGGATCAGGATCATTCCGAAGCCGGAGAGCAGATTGACTGTTAGCAGATGTTTGCGCTGAAGCGGCAAACCGTGGAACAAATCGGATGGAGCTCCGGATTGCATATAACGAAAAAGAAAAATGCCCATCGCCACTGGGAACGTAATCGCAAACAGAATGTGCGTTTCCCCATTGGCCTGAAACAAGCTGGTAATCTGCTGCGTTANACCACCCCTGTGCTCTGTTGCAATATGGAGCGGAAGCGAAAANAGCAATGTGAGCAGAAATAGTATTCCGAGCCAACCGTGCTGCCTGAAATTTTGGAACAGGATGCCCCGGTTACAGAATAATCGGTTGAATATCATACCCTGCATCCTCCATTTCATAAATAAATATTTCTTCCAGCGTCAGCGGCAGTACATCCAGCAGATAAGGATTCAAGGCCCGGAACCGTTCCGTCACTTCCTCGCGACTGCCTTTGACAATGTACANCGAGACACTTCCCCGCATCTCTTCATGTAAAATATTCAGCTCATCCATCGCCTTGGCATCGTCAGGATGACGGAAAGCCACCTGAATCTTATGGGTATCGGCCTTCAGATCATCGAGATCCTTCTCTACAATCATGCGGCCTTTGTGCATAATGGCGACGTGATCACACAGATCTTCGATTTCACGCAGATTATGGGACGAAATAATAATGGTCACCTGACGCTCAGCGGCTTCCTGGAACAGCAAATTCTTGATCTGCTGGCGCATCACTGGATCAAGGCCGTCAATCGGCTCATCCATAAGCAGCACTTCCGGCATGCAGCTTAGCCCGAGCCATACGGCTGCCTGCCTGCGCATACCCTTGGACATGCGATGCANTTTGCGTTTTACATCCAGTTTGAACACCGTNGCCAGCTGCGCGAACCGCTCCTCATTCCAGCGTGGATACACAGAGCGGTAAAAGGCCGCCATCTGAGCAATNGAGGACTGTGGGAAAAAGTAAGGCGCATCCGCCATAAAAATCGTGCGTCCCTTGAGGTCCATATTTTCATAAATTTCAGCCCCNTCAATGCGAACAGTCCCACTGTCCTGACGATAGATGCCTGCTATGATTTTAAGCAGCGATGTCTTGCCTGCCCCGTTGGAGCCGAGCAGGCCGTAGATGGATCCTTTATGTATGTGCATCGTAACGCCATCCACTGCTTTTTCATGTTCAAACGCTTTAATGACCTGATTCAGCTCAATCATTCGGCTCCCCCTTTTCGATACGGGCCATCGCTTCCTGGAACAAAAGTGTCATATCCGCCTTGGTTAAACCGGAATACGTCGCTTCTGCAATCAGCTTCACCAGTGCCGCTCTAATCTCATCTCTCATGGCTGCATTCGGATGTTCCACAGACGATGATACGAAGCTCCCTTTTCCCTGCAAAGAGTAGATATAACCTTCGCGTTCAAGCTCCCGATATGCCTTCTGAATCGTATTCGGATTGACGGTCAGCTGCGCTGACAGTGTTCGCACCGAAGGAAGCTGCTCATCAGGTTGGAGAACACCGTATACGATCATTTCCTTGATTTTGTCCACTAGCTGTTCGTAGATCGCCTTACGGCTGCGTACATCTAATTCGAACATCCCGCACCCCCTCTCCCCAAAAATATAATGTAATACCCATAAGCGAGATGACTGACTGTATATGAAGTGTATGCTTTTAACTCCAAGGTGTATTAACTGTACTATTATTATTAATACAGTCGAGTTGGATTGTCAACGGTTAACTTTGACTTCTCGTTTAATCCGCGATAACTTTATATATATGAAGTGACATATCCAACTCGCAAGGCAGGTTAGTGAGAGCGTTCATGTCAGTAAGTCATGTTCAGACAAATACATGCAAAGGTTGTTCCTCTCTTTCCCATTCCGTTATGATGGAGATGACCAAATATAGCGTTGAATCTAACACCTTATAAGGGAGAACTCCGATGAATGAGCAAAATCAAGCTTTAAATCATACAGAGCCAGACGGCTCGGCACCGAACCATGCAGTTCCGCGCGTATTGATTGTGACCGCCGTGGATGCGGAAAAAGATGCCATACTACGCGGCCTGGGTGACCAAGCCGCGGGAATATTTGACGTGATCGCTGGCGGGGTGGGCCCGGCAGCGGTTGCAGCAAGCACGGCAGCCACGCTGGCATTCGCCACAGCGGCTGGCGGGAAGGCGCTGGCGCAGGGTTCCACCGCGCCAGGCGGACCGGATGCGGCACAGGCATCTGCCGCATCCCCGGGGCCCCTTGCCGGAGCAGGCCTGACCCCAGCGTACACGCTGGTGGTCAGTGCCGGCATCGGCGGCGGGTTCCCCGGCCGGGCGGACGTCGGCTCACTCGTGGTGGCCGACGCCATGGTTGCCGCCGATCTGGGCTCGCAGACGCCAGACGGCTTCCTGAGCGTGGACGAGCTCGGATTCGGCTCGTCCCGTGTGGCGGCGGACGCGGAGCTTGCCGCTCGCCTTCGCCATGAGCTGCAGCGGGCCGGGCACGCTGTCAGCGGAGGCACAGCGGTCACCGTGTCCACGGCGACCGGAACAGCCGAGACGGCCGCGGAGCTGCTGCGCCGCGTGCCGGATGCCACCGCCGAAGGCATGGAAGGCTTCGGCGTGGCAACGGCGGCCAAGCAGTTCGGCGTGCCTGCGCTNGAACTGCGGGCTATATCNAACGCGGTCGGTCCACGCGACCGCGATGCCTGGCGCATCAAGGATGCCCTGGATGCGCTCCAGGCCGCAAGTTCCATTTTACGGGAGGTACTTACATCATGAAAATTGCATTTTCCCCTTGTCCTAACGATACATTTATCTTTCACGCCTGGGTGCACGGACTGATTCCGGGTGCTCCCGAACTGGACGTCCGTTACGCGGATATCGATATTACGAATGGTCTGGCTGCCAATCCCGGCGGACCGGATGTCTTGAAAATTTCATATGCAGCCCTGCCTTACGTGCTGAACGAGTATGCGCTGCTGCCTTCCGGCGGAGCACTGGGAAGAGGTTGCGGACCACTGGTTCTTACGGCTAACGGCACGACCGATCCTGCATATCTGTCCGGACGCCGGGTAGCCGTGCCAAGTGAACGCTCAACCGCTTATCTGCTGTTCCGTCTGTGGGCTGCACAGAATGTCCCTGGCGGCGTAGGCGAAATCGTCGTCATGCCGTTCGACCAGATCATGCCCGCGGTACGGGATGGTAAAATTGATGCCGGTCTGGTCATCCATGAAGCACGTTTCACGTATCAGAACTACGATCTGAAGCTCATGACCGATCTGGGCAGCTGGTGGGAAAGCGATACCGGCCTGCCGATTCCGCTCGGAGCAATCATTGCCCGACGCAATCTGGACGCTCATGCTCTCGCTGGATGGGCACGTGCATCCGTGGAATACGCCTGGGCACACCCGGACGAATCCAAAGAATACGTCATGGCACATGCACAGGAAATGGACCCGGATGTTGCGGCGCAGCATATCGATCTGTACGTGAACGAGTTCAGTGCCCATCTGGGCGATGATGGCTATGGGGCAATTACAGCCCTGCTTGGACGGGCGATGAAAGAGGGCCTCGTTCCCGAATTCGACCTGAATCTGCTGCGGATCTGAGCCTGCAGCAGCCAGCTGTTCATTTGGATGGCAACGGCGCCTACTTACCTTGGGTTTTAGTCGCTAACGAACCTGTCGCAATTCATTCAGAGAATTCGTACGTAGTGGACAGGCTGATGAACATCAGACACGTTATTCGTGCAGAAACCTGGGACAGGATAAGTGAAACGATGTATTAAGCCATCTACGATGCGTTACAACCAACTTACCTCTGGTACCTCTTCCAATAAGAAGTGCTGAGTTCGTTATATTTACTCATCTAAGCAGCAACACTGGCTACCTGTACGGCGCCACTAGATATATACCGAAGAAGGGGCTGTCCNATAGTCATAAACATGACTTCATGGGACAGCCCCTTTTCATTTATTTCGGTACAANCCAGAGAAGCGAGCACATTACAAATGAAACGTGCAGATTACAGAAAACGTTTTAGTTTCTCCATTCAATCCCTATTGCAACGAACTTTACTTACAGGGTAAAGTCACCTTTAACTTTGCTACTACACACATAAAAGAAGACCATTATTTACGCTTCCGCCACCACGGTTCGTATCATCACCCGCAAGGCATCAAGCATTGCACTAATCGGCAGGGAAGGCACCGAGGGTTGCAGCAACGACATCTCCGTTGAAGCCGGGAAATGGACAAATCCCGCCCGGATCGGCAGCTGCTGCAATCGAATCTGATCCAGCACACGAAACATCGTATTGTTGCAAATATACGTTCCTGCTGTATTGGATACCGCTGCCGGAATGCCTGCCGCAGTCATATTATTCACCATCGCGCGGATAGGCAATGTCGAGAACAGGCCGTCCGGGCTGCCTTCGGTTATGGGCTCGTCCACAGGACGCTGTCCCTGGTTATCCGCATAGGAGCCAGGTGGAATGTCCTTTACATTCACGGCGATGCGCTCCGGGGTCACAGCCGTCCGACCTTTGGCAAGACCACAGGCAATCACGACATCCGGACCGTATGCTTCCATCTCTGCAATCAGCAGGTCCGCACATTCATCGAAATGTACCGGCAGCAGCACTGTTTTCAGTTCGGCACCTTCCACCACTTCCTGTGCGAGAGCTTCCATCAGTTCTCCCGTGGGGTTCACGGCATCCCCGCCAAAAGGCTCAAACCCCGAAATCAGAATTTTCATCCTTGTCCCACTCCCACCCATCTATATCGTATCTCTCGTAAGATTTCTGCGTACAATTGCCTACGTAGAACAATTCGGGATTTGGTTGTATTTCATTACTCAAATTTATACCGCAAGCCCCACTGTCCACGAATGGTGTCCATCAGTTTCATGATCTCAAGGGACTCATTCAGCGGTATAATCGAACTTTCCGTTTTGCCTTCCAGGATGCAGCGTCCGGCCTCTTCTGCTTCAAATGCATAGCCGATGGACGTCCGGTCATCCGTAAATGTTTCAGGCTCGTCCTGACCATTCACATGCAGAAAAGCTTCTTTCCCGGCGAGGAACAGCGGCAAACGGATATATCCTTCCGTACCATACACGACAGCTTCATTGCTCAGATTCAGGCGAACCGCCCCGTTCAACGATGCCGAGCGTCCTTCCGAGTAAGAGAGCAGTACGGAGAACTGTTCGTCCACACCGGTCTTTCCGATGTTCGCTGTGCTCCAGACATGCTGCGGCTGCTCGCCAAAGATCATGGAAGCGAATGAGACAGGATACACACCTGCATCCAGCAGTGCTCCTCCGCCCAGATCCGGGTTCAGCAGCCTTCCTTCAGGCTCCCAGCCTATGCGGAAACCAAAGTCAGCTTTGACAAGCCGTACTTCGCCGATTCGGCCTTCGGCAATCCACTTCCGCGCCTGAACGATCGGAGGCAAGAAACGTGTCCACATGCCTTCCATCAAGAAGAGCTTGCGGTTACGCGCGGTCTCCACCAGCTGCTCCAGCTGACGGCCATTCATCGTGAACGGCTTCTCACACAGCACTGCTTTTCCCGCTTCCAGACAAGCCATTACATTCTCTTTATGGAAAGGATGCGGTGTAGCGACATAGATAATATCCACCTCGGGATCCTGCAGCAATTCATCATACGATCCGTATCCGCTTGCAAAACCATATTCAGCTGCAAATTTCTCCGCACTTTCCTGTGTACGCGAACCAACCGCTGCCTTCACGGCATTTCCGGCATGCTCCAGGTCTCGGGCAAACTGGGATGCGATCCAACCTGTGCCCATAATGCCCCACTTCACCTTGTCCTGTCGTCCAGTAACTCCTGTCATATTAAAGCCTCCCTTGTCTCTATTGGTAGAACCAACTCTGACTCTCCTCTATATTACCAAAAAGAACCTCTGGCGTCAGACGTTGGTTTCACCTTCTGCTCCGGTATGCTCGCCAAGGTCCAGCTTTCATTTCAATTCTCCAGCATTTTTGCTAAGATTATCAGCAGATCACGGATGAAAGGACGATCCCGCTGTGTCTACTCTCGTAACCCTTCAACAACTCACTAAACATATTGGAACGACCGAGCAGCGACTCTTGTTCGAGAAGGTGAATGCCTCCGTCGAAGAAGGGGAGCGCATTGCTATACTGGGTGCATCCGGCCAGGGCAAAAGCACGCTGCTTCGCATCCTGTCCTTATTGGATGTGCCCGATGGCGGAGATATCCTGTGGAAAGGCACCTCTTACCTCGATTCCGATCCCAGAACCTGGCGCATGCGCATGTCCTATGTTGCTCAACAACCCGTTATGCTTGCAGGCAGCGTTGAAGATAATTTGAAGACCGTTCATTTCCTGCACCGGACACCCTATGATTCGAAACTGGCTGGTCGTCTGCTGGCCGGAATGGGTCTGGAAGGACTGGATATTCATAAGCGGGCCTGTGATCTTTCAGGCGGAGAAAAACAGCGCATAGCGCTGATCCGTTCCATCTTGCTTCGCCCCAAAGTGTTGCTGCTGGATGAAGTCACCGCTTCCCTGGACCGGACCAATGCCAAGCTTGTGGAACAACAATTAACGGAATGGAGCAAGCAGGAAGGTATTTCACTCGTATGGGTTACCCATGATCAGGAACAGGCACGTTCATTCAGCACAACGACATGGTTCATGGGCGAGCAGACCCTGCTGGAACGCCAGCCCACCTCCCTTTTCTTTGCCCAACCGCGTTCGGAACTGGCCCGGCAATACATTCTGCGCCCTGTCCCCGAGGCAGATAAGGAGAACACATGTCCATCTTCGCACTGAGTTTTACCATCATATTTATTATGCTGACCATGCTTATTTCTGTATGGCAGAAGCTTGGTCTGGAGAGAGATATTGCTGTAGGTACGGTTCGTTCAGCAGTACAGCTGCTGCTGGTCGGATATGTACTTCAGTTTATCTTCAACTCGGACCACCCTGCTCTAATCATTGCGATTGTAGCTTTTATGATTACCGTGGCATCCTTCAATGCGGGCAAACGAGGCAAGGGACTTCGTCGAATCACCCTATATATTGCGGCGGCCATTACGGTGACCGAGCTATTGATGATGGGGCTTCTGTTAGGTCTTCACATCGTCGAGCCGACCCCGCAATACATCATTCCACTCAGCGGTATGACGATCGGCAATGCGATGGTTGTCTCGGGGCTGTTTCTGAATCAGATGAAACGTGAGGTTGAAGCCTCCAAAGGGGAAATCGAGACGCTGCTCTCTCTGGGCGCTACGCCCAGACGTGCATTTCAGGATATACTGAAACGCTCTGTAAAATCCAGCATGATTCCGACCATTGACGGGATGAAAACGGTAGGCCTCGTTCAGCTTCCAGGCATGATGACCGGCATGATTATCGCTGGCGCCGACCCGGTTGAGGCTGTCCGTTACCAGATTCTGATTGTGTTTGCCTTCACCAGTTCGGCTGCCATAACCAGCATTATCCTGAGTCTGCTGACGTACAGACAATGGTTTACATCAGATATGCGTTTGCGCTCGCTATAGAAAGAATTGATTCCTCCATCAAATATAGAAGGAAAGGAGGTCCCTCCATGATAAGCAAATCAGATATGGTTCATCATCCGAACGCCCCTACGCCTCCGTCCAATGACATGAACCTTATCGTTACGGACACCGGCAAGGAAGCTTTCTCTCCGAGTGATCTGGAGCTTTTCCTGGAAGATACCCTACTTGAACTTCATCAAACAGACCTGATCAGGTTCACGGACAAGAAATGGGTTTGGAGCAGACCCGATATTGACCATCATACCTTCATATACATGCATAAATTTACGGGTAAACTGTTGATGAATGGTACCGAACACCTGGTTAACCGCAAATCTGCCTTCCTCTGCGAACCAGGCACTGCCCTGGAGTTATTCAGTGAAGCAGGCCATGAGACCGAGCTGTATATGATCAGTTATGATCTGTTCCGGGCAGCGGAGAAAACCGAAGCACGAATGATTTATGAGCGTGAACCAAGCTTCCCGGTAACGGGCTGGATTCAGGGCCCTTTTTACGGCATCCAGCGCATTGCAGCACAGTTGACTGCTGAAACCGGACTAGCCTCTCATAAAAAGAAAATGCTCATGACCGAGTTGCTGCACATGCTCTGGCCTCAGGAAGAGCAGAAAAATAACGAAGGCGCGGAGGACAATCCGAACCAGTGGCTCCAGGTAACGATGCAATATATGCGCGAAAACTACATGCATGAGATCAAACTGGAGAAATTGGCTGAACTCGCAGGCATGCATCCATCGTATTATTCGCAGCTTTTCAAGAGCCGGATGCACAAAAATCCAATTGAATACGTGACCCATCTCCGCATGAACCGTGCCAAGGAGCTTCTGATGACCTCGGACATGCGCATTCGCGATGTGGCCCGAAGTGTCGGTTACCGGGACGAATTTTATTTCAGCCGGCGTTTTCGAAACCATGCCGGATACGCGCCAACAACCTATGCGAAGCAGGTGCACCGCAATATTGTTTCGCTCTCTTACCCCTATACCGATCACCTGATGACACTCGGCATTACGCCTTGTGCGGCTCAGATTCAGGGACATCTGCCCCACATTCCCAAATCGCTCAGTCTGCCCTTTCATGCCTATGAACCCTGGGAGCAAGGACGTCAGGCATTCCTGGATGTGAATCCCGACCTGATTCTGACCAAGGACAATGCAGCAGCAAAAGCAATGGAACACATCGGGGATATCGCTCCGATTATCACTATTCCCTGGAATCAGACCGACATGTTCGGGCATCTTCGTACGATTGCATCTATCGTGGATCGTACCCAGGCAGCAAATGATTGGCTGGAACGGCACGAACGCAAGGTTGAGCGTGCACGCAAGAAGATTAGAGAGACGATTGGACAGGCAACTGTTGCGGTATGCACATTAACGGCGAAAGGTTCGCGAATGTACAGCACCCGTAACTTCGGCCATGTGTTCTACCGCAGCCTGCAGCTGACTCCACCTGAACGGATTCAAGCCGAGCTCGCTGGCAAACCTTCAGGTGTGGGGTTCAATTGGATGTCCATCACTCCAGGCGAATGGGATGGACTGGAAGCCGATGTCCTGCTGCTAGCCGTGACCTCGATGAAAGAACGAGCCTCCCTGCTGCATCAGATCACTGTTGATCCGCGCTGGAATCAGTACCCGGCTGTCCGGAAGGGGCGTGTACATGTTATCGATTGGAATTCCTGGGTGGTCTATGCTCCCTATTCCATCAACATCCAGCTGGATGAGGCCGTTACGCTATTGACGAACAAAGGACCCTTTTTGTAATCTAAAAAATGTCCATCACCCGAATCTTAATTTATGCCATGTACGGGCCTGAATTAAGATTTTATAATGAACTCTAATTGATAATGATAATCAATAACAGCAGAACTGATCTTGCTGGCAACAAAAGGAGTGACCCCCATTCAACATCCGGGACTGCCTCGTCGTCCGTCCAATTCTCGAAAATCCACGGTGACGATTGGCCTAATGTTTTTGTCAGCCATCGCCATTCTGCTGATTAGCCTGTTTGTCTCCATTTCGCTTGGTGCCAAATCATTAACACTCGAAACCGTATGGGATGCCATATTTCAGTACAACCCGGCTCTGACACCGCATCAGATCATTCATGAACTCCGTCTTCCNCGCGTTATTGCTGCCGCTGTTGTTGGCGCAGCCTTTGCGGTTGCAGGAGCACTTATGCAGGGAATTACACGCAATCCGCTGGCGGATACGGGAGTACTTGGCATCAACGCAGGTGCCACCTTCATGGTGGCGTTGAGCTTTGCCATGTGGCCGGGACTGTCTTATGCCTGGCTCATGGGCCTTTCATTTGCTGGTGCCGTGCTGAGCACCGTATTTATTTTCCTGCTCGGATCGGCGGCGCCAGGGGGTCTGACATCGATGCGGCTGACGGTTGCAGGTGCTGTCATTGCCGCCATGCTAAGCTCGCTCAGCACAGGTGTCGCGATTTATTTTGACCTGAGTCAGGATCTCGCTTTTTGGTATGCCGGCGGCTTTGGCGGCATTGAGTGGCGGCATCTTAGACTCATTGTTCCTGTGCTTCTGATCACGTTGCTGCTGACCATGCCTCTTGCCCGGCGAGTATCACTCATGTCGCTCGGAGAGGAAGTTGCGCTGGGCCTGGGGATTAATATTCGATTGACCCGTTTGCTGGCACTGACGGCTGTGGTCGTACTCGCAGGCGTGTCTGTTTCCGCCGTTGGCTCAATCGGGTTCGTCGGTCTAGTCATTCCGCATATTTCCCGCAAACTCGTCGGTGTCCATTATCGTCTGATCATCCCCATGTCCTCCCTGCTCGGAGCCATCCTTCTGGTATTGGCCGACCTAGGCTCACGCATCGTGAATCCTCCGGAGGAACTGGCGGTAGGCATCATGGTTGCTTTTGTCGGTGTACCGTTCTTCCTCTATCTGGCCCGCAAGGAAAGGAGGGCATTGTAACATGAGATCCAATGTGCCTTCACGAGGGAAACGATCCATCGCAGTCAGCGTTACGCTGCTCTGTATTGCATGCGCGGTTATCGTGATCAGCCTGAATACGGGGACGATTCGTCTCTCTCCGATCGCTGTACTGCACACCCTTCTGGGCAATGGGAGTCCGGACGATCAGATTGTGTTGTTCGATTACCGTTTGCCTCGCATACTCATTACCGTCCTGGCTGGGGCAGGACTCGGCATTTCGGGAGCGGCCCTGCAAGGCATCACACGCAACCCGCTTGCCGATCCCGGCATTCTGGGTCTTCATGCAGGAGCAGCGCTCGGATTGATGGTCTTCGTAAGTATGTCCTATTCGATGGACGGCTCGATTGCCCTGTTGATCCCCTTGTTTTCTTTTGCAGGCGGAGTCATCTCGGCACTGATTATTATGCTGCTCGCTTATGACCGGCATAACGGGGTTTCTCCCATCAAGCTGATCCTTGTCGGTATCGCTGTCGCCGCAGGGTTCCATGCGCTAACGCTGTATCTGTCCCTGCGTCTGGATGAAGACACCTATTCCTTCGCTGCGCGCTGGCTGGCCGGCAGTGTATGGGGACGGGACTGGGTTCATGTGCAGGCTCTGCTTCCGTGGGTAGCTGTCTGTGTTCCTTACATTTGGAGCCGTTCCAAAACACTGGACGCTTTCGGTCTCGGAGATGCAGCCGCNACGGGTATCGGNACACCTGTCNGNTCNCAGCGCATATGGCTTCTNNTATGTACTGTGGCNCTNTCAGCCNTAAGTGTATCCATGGCCGGAGGCATTGGCTTCATCGGGCTGGCCGCGCCGCATCTCGCCCGCCGACTTGTCGGTCCGATGCATCGCCACCTGATTCCGGCGGCTGGTCTTATTGGCATGGTCATCCTGGTTACTGCGGATACGATTGGACGAACGATTTTCCAACCGAACGCTATCCCCGCAGGCATTGTGGTGGCTGCCATTGGTGCACCCTACTTCTTATATCTGCTGGTGAGAACCAAATGATTGAAGCTGTTGACCTACTTGTTTAAACCCATTACTAGCATCCAAATGATGTTTAAGGAGAATGTGAATATTCATGTTAAAGAAAAATGTATTGCTCGCCCTGAGCATTTGCCTGATATTTGTGCTTTCCGCTTGCGGAACCGCCAGCAATTCAGGCTCTTCATCGACTGCTGGCAGCACCTCCACCGATCGTGCTTCCGCACAGGAGGACAAGAGCCAGACTTCCGGAGAACAGCGCATTGCGTCGATGTCCATTCACTTGACGAATGACTTGCTGGCACTCGGTATCACCCCCGTTGGTTCCGTTATTGGCGGTGAAGCCAAAGCGTTCCTGTCCCATGTTGCGGATCGCTTGCAAAACACGACACCGCTGGGCCCGGTGAAAGATCCCGACATGGAAGCGTTGCTTGCCCTGAAGCCAGATGTCATCTATCTGGACGAAGAGTTCTCCGGTGATGACATCGCCAAGTTTGAAAAAATTGCTCCTGTGCATGTATTCAATCTGGATGACGGTACATGGCGTGATCATCTGAAGGACATTGGCAAACTGGTCCATCGTGAGAAGGAAGCAGAGCAATATATTCAGGATTACGCAGCAGAGACCGATGAGGTAAAATCACTGATTCATGACGAGATCGGCGACGGTACCGTGATGGCCATCCGTGTGACTGCCAAAGAATTGCGTGTATTCAGTACGCGCCGTCCAATGGGGCCAATCTTGTATGATGATCTTGGACTGACTCCAGCCAAAGGCATTACGGATATCGATTCCACGAAGCCTTACCAGGTCATCTCCCGTGAAGTACTGCCTGACTTCGATGCAGATGCCCTCTTTGTGGTAGTGAACTCAGATGAGGAAGCGGAAAACATGTTCAAAGAACTGCAAAACAATCCGATCTGGCAAGGGCTAAAAGCTGTTAAAGCAGGTCACGTGTATACCATCGGCGCACAGCCTTGGCTGGACTATTCCGCGATCGGCAACAAAATGGCATTGGATGAGGCCAAAGAGATGTTTACCCAAAACTAAACCAAGAACCTCACATAAAGAAATCACAAAAAAACCTCGCTTACGAACTGGAGAGAGAACGGCAGTCACTTGCTGTCCTGTTCTCCTCCGTCCGAAGCAGAGGTTTTTTATTATACATATTAATGAAGTCCAATCATTCCTCATTCTCATAGGGTACAAACGACAATTTCAACATCCGTGTCAGCAAACGTATCCTGAATGATACCGCTTACTTTGTCCCATTTCAGTCTGTCGAGCCCGCAACCAATCTGTGGCATGGCCAGCTTGTTGATTCCTTGTTCTTCACAGACGTCTCGCATCGATTCCACCGCACGGGTAAACGACAGATAGGTTGGTTTGTTCGAAAACTTCGCCTTGGTTACCAGATTCAACGTACGTCCTACCGGGTAACATCGTCCAATCTCAAGCGCTTCCTGCTTCGCCTGTTCCTGTAGAACCTCAAGCCCAAATCTTACCCGAAACTGTACTGCAATTCCCGCCCCCATGCGGGCATCAGCGGAAATACAATGAGCGAGCGTATAAGCTTCATCCATTGCAAATAAATCCTGTTGGATCTCACGAAGTTGCATCTGAATCCTCCCCCTTACATATTAGGATGACTGACTTACTGTTCAAACCAATCGTTCTTGAAATGCCTTGATTGTTCTCTGTCCGGTTGATCTATCCAGTACGGCAAATACAATTCGCTCAAAGGACTGCATGAAGTTCTCCTGTACCAACACCTCATGGAAATACCTCGCTACATCTGCCGGATCATTCCGGAACACCCCGCAACCATAAGCACCCAGGACGAGGGTACGATGTCCGTTCACCGCCGCCACGTCCAAAATATACCGAATTCGTTCTTTCATGACCGATTCGATCTGCTGTTCATCTGCCTGTCCCCGTTCCCTCACGACACCTGCATTTACGGCAGGAGCCGTAATAAAGGCCGACGTGTAATATTGGGGCAGCAGCCGATCCTCATCATCACGTATGACTGGAACACCAGGTGAATAGATCATGTAGTCCGAATACAAACAGGTACGCAGCTTACGGTTGTAATCATACATTTCGTTCATTGGTGAAATACACGGATATAACCCGGTAGCCCGGGCGAGACTCTCTTCCTGTGCCTGACTTCCTCCCAGGAAACCTCCACCCGGATTTTTCGCGGAGGCAAAGTTAAGGCAAACGACATCCGTTCTCCCTTCGTCTACCACGAGACGTGACGCTGCGGCAAGCGTCGTTTCACCGGTAACTTCCATCTTGGCGGTTGTAAACTCCGACGTTGCCTGCAATTGGCGCACCTGCTCCCGAAGTGCAGGAAGCTCGCTCGGACGGTATAGCACCGAACTCTCGATCGCTTGTTTCACATCTTCATCAATCGATACCCTGCGGTCGTATTCGTTGACGTACTGCCCCTCTTTCAGGATAGCCAGTGTCTCCTCGGCAATACGAGCCCGCCCCGAACGCTGATTCATGCTTTTTAGCTGATTATTTTTCGTGTGATGGTTTGAATTCATTCGAATCACTTCCTATCTCATCTCTTAGCCGGGTCAGAATTTCACCGAGCCAGTTGGTTCCCCGCCATGTTCTGCGGTTGNGGATACGCGGGTCTTCCTCTGCCAGCCCAACGCCCCAGATCCGGTCATTCGGGCTCGCTTCCACAAGAGTCGTTCCACGCGTGGCGAGCAAGGCGGCAAGCAGGTCATCATTTTGTGTAAATTTGGCCTGATTGCCTTCATAGACAATGCGTTTGCAGTTCGCTTCCCATATCGTCTGGTCGAACCCGGCCACCTGTCTGCCGAGCTTTTTTTGTACTGAAGCTGAACTGGAGTTCAAGATCTTGTCCGCAATGGTTTGATCGCCAAACAGCAGGGCCTTCTGATGCATCATGTACTGTTCGGCACTCGTATAACCGATTCCGTTCACCGTGAAATCAGCCGGATGCCACTGGGAAAACGGTGATGCGGTGCGCCAGAAAAAAGTAAACCTCTCCATGGTTCCAGATGTCCTCCTTTGGGTCAAACCCTTATGNTGTCATACGCTCCGGGTTCAGTCTGTATAAGCGGGAAGGACGATGTCCTGCATTGCCTGTAAACTCTCCGGTTTCTATTACCCAATCCGCGATTTTGCGCCGGAAAGCGGCAGCCAGCAGCTTCTTGCCACTAATAATCTCGTAGACCTTCTGCAGTGCAGTCAGCGTAAATGTCTCCGGCATCAGATTAAAGGCAATATCCGTATACTCCACTTTGGATCGTAAACGTTCCAGCGCATAATACATGATCTTGGCATGGTCAAACGCTATTCCCTCCACATCCGTTACGATCATGCTGCTGCTTCGCACGCTGCCTTCCACGGCTTCCTTCACCTCAATGACAGCCGATAGCTCCTCTGTTCCGTTTGATAATATCAGCTGCACTCTTCGTTCAGTCGTACGACCTCGTTCATGAATATGACGTTTCTCCTCAAGGAGCCGCTGTTCCACCCTGAACCAGTC
>Ga0058696_1000326_pt1 | contig 20542 bp, 21 predicted proteins | sample AgamicMgSfrz_FD_55077 | JGI IMG/M metagenome (GOLD analysis project Ga0058696, IMG submission 55077) | Agave microbial communities from Guanajuato, Mexico - Mg.Sf.rz | ecosystem: Host-associated > Plants > Phyllosphere > Phylloplane/Leaf | place: Guanajuato, Mexico | collected 2012-05-30 | reverse complement strand
TCGGGGAAATCGGTTATGATGCCGCTGCACCCCAATTGGAATAACCGCTTCATCTCGGTTTCTTCATTAATGGTATAGGGCCTTACAGGAACACCCATACTAACCGATGATTGAATGAGCGCATCAGGGGCAGCCCGGATATTTGGGTGAATTGCACTTCCGCCTATTGCCTTGGCATATATCCACGGCATGTATAGGCCATCCCTATATAGCGGTGCCGTTTCCATTTCTGGTGCCAATCGATGGCAATTGACCAAACTGTAATGATTGAAAGAAGAAAGGATTATCCTTTCCTCCATTTCGTAGGTACGGATGAGCCGGATGACTTTCTCTTCCAAGCCTGGATACAGAAAAACCGTATTTTTCAATTCAATATTGCAAAAAAGCTGATTANCATTAAGCCAAATAAACAGTTCTTCAAGCGTNGGAATCTTTTCTTCACCAAAATTACCCTTATGGGTTGCNGAAGCATTAACGGTTTTCAACTCCTTTAANGTCCGGTCTTTTACATACCCCGAGGCATTCGTGGTCCGATCGAGCTTTTCATCGTGGATGATGACCACTTCTCCATCTTTCGAGAGCTGGACATCCGTTTCAATTCCNTCCGCACCGACACGGGCAGCTTCCTTGAACGCCGACATCGTATTTTCCGGATGAGTTCCTGCAGAGCCTCGATGTGCAAAGATTAAGGTCATGATGAAACGCCGCCTCTCTCAAAAATTGTTATACACNGATTTTATGAACAGAAACAGCAAATTATTTTCATCAAGATCAATTCTACAATCAAAACGCAGGTGATTATTTTCTGTATAGAAGGTTCCTTTNCTCAAATCACTCCATTTCTTTTACAAGCTGATTTGTGCCGCTTTTTCAACCAAACAAAAACGCCTTTTATTTATGGGATTTGCTGCAAAATCCAATAAATAAAAGGCGTTTAATTTTTTTAACCGGCGTAAAAAGATTTGAAGTTGCCGATTAGAAAAAATCACGAAGCAACTTCTTCCTGTCCTTTACCTCCAGACGGAGAGTTCCTATTTATATTTAGCGGCTCTAGCCTTTATAAGGTCAATAGTTACCCTGAGTCTTAACAACCGATATTACCCTACCCCTGTCAAGAAGCTTTATGTTCGAGGCGCAGCTTATCGGCAACCATNGCAATGAATTCGGAATTTGTAGGTTTTGCCTTNGTCATGCTTACGGTATAGCCGAAAAGAGATGATATGGATTCTATATTTCCACGGCTCCAGGCCACTTCAATCGCATGGCGGATAGCACGTTCAACTCGGCTGGCCGTTGTATTGTATTTTTTTGCGATATCCGGATATAAAACTTTGGTGATGGAACCCAATAGTTCAATATCATTATATACCATGGATATGGCTTCCCTTAAATACAAATAGCCCTTAATATGTGCAGGGACTCCAATCTCGTGAATGATGCTGGTGATGCTTGCATCAAGGTTCTTCGGTTTGGATTCATTTTGGGGACGATAGCTAAATTGACTATGTTTTTTAAAACCGCCTGCCCTTTACCGCTTACCTGACGTATGTGATTGGCCAGATTTTCCATATCAAATGGTTTCAGGATGAAATAAGACGCACCCAAATCAACTGCTTTTTTCGTAACATCTTCTTGACCAAAGGCAGTAAGCATAATCACATTAGGCATGGCACCCCGTTTTACTTCACGAAGTTTCTCAAGTACACCTAACCCATCTAAATGAGGCATGATGATATCGAGGATCAAAATATCCGGATCAACGCTTTCAAGCATACCCAGGCAATCTTGACCGTTATGTGCCACCCCAATCACTTCCATGTCTTCCTGTGCAGAAATGTATTCTTCCAGAAGGCCAACAAGTTCTCTATTATCATCTACAACGCACACCTTAATTTTTTTCACGCTTGATTTCCTCCTCAACTACAATTGGTCTTTTTTTCTATATGACTAAATTCTATTGTAATTGAACTTTTCGACAATGGAAACTAAATTCCTTTTATTTTTGAAAAAATATAAGGAATTCAATATTATTCTCCGGATATCTCTTGTTTTCGACTTCGTTTGCTATTGGAATAAACCGTTTGTCGAAAAATCTTCATATCGTTTTCATTTTATCACATCGTTCCAAAAAAACCTCTATTTTTTGAAGAAATCNANATTAATTCCNGCCCAAACCTATGCTNATNATNANTTNCCANTAAAAAGGGGCATCCAAAAGGATACCCGGATTCTTAGCTTGCCTTTTCATAATTATCTTTGTCGTATATATTTATACCGGCTTCGTTTAACATCCATTCGATATGGACTCCATACCCACTTGTAGGATCATTAACGAATACATGGGTGACTGCACCGATTAATTTCCCATTTTGAATGATAGGACTGCCGCTCATACCTTGAACGATCCCACCCGTTTTTTGAAGCAATTCTTTATCCGTCACTTTTAAGACCATTCCTTTGATTGCAGGAAACTTCTGTGGGATGGAACTGACGATTTCGACATCGAATTCCTCCACTTCAGAACCATTCACCACTGTAAGGATTTTTGCTGGCCCTTCCTTTACCTCATGGGAAAGGGTGATGGGGAGTGGTTTGTCGTTAATTCCATTTTTAAAATCTTGATTTAATTTCCCAAAAATGCCAAAGGGACTATTGCGATTGATATTTCCTATTTTTTCTTTATTGGAAGAAAAGCGTGCCAATTTTTCACCCGGATCACCATTGCTTCCTTTTTCGATGGATGTGACCGTCGATTGAACGATCTGTCCGTCCTTAACAACAATCGGCTTTTTTGTATCCATATCGGATATGACATGTCCCAACGCCCCATATTTTTTTGAATCCGGGTGATAAAACGTCATCGTTCCGATGCCAGCTGCCGAATCACGGATATACAAACCCAATTTGTAAGTTCCTTCATTCTTATCTTTTAGCGGTAATAAGGTACTATGAAGCACTTCATTATCACGGTTAATGACAATTTTCAACGCCTCACCCTTTTCACCTGCCTGCTGAACAAAAGGGGTTACATCCCCCATCTTCTTTATCGTCTGACCATTGATTTCTGTAATAATATCACCGATTTCAATTTTCGCTTTTTCTCCCGGTGATTTTTTCCCCTGCGCCGTATCAATAAGATGATGACCTACTACGAGCACCCCAAGAGTATTAAGCTTCACTCCAATGGATTGTCCTCCAGGCATGACCCTAAAGTCTTTTAACACCCTGATGTCGACTTTTTTGGCAGGCAAGCCTGCTACATCGAGTAACACTTCATTCGTACCTGGTTTCTCGGCACCAAGCGTAATCGAAGCTTGTTCATCATGAAGTGAAATTCCATCACTGGATCCCGAAGTTTTTGCAGAAACAGGCAATGATTTGGAAATACTATATTGACTTCCTTCAAACAGTACAAGATGATTTGGAATTAAAAAATATTCACGAGATGGCTGGTATAACCCTAATGTTAATAGCGAAACAAGGAGAATTCCACCGATGATCCTGTTTATCCATATAAATTTCAATCCATTCACTCTCCTCGCTCTCTGAAACTTTATGGCTACACCTTTAATTTAGCCCTCATGACAGTCATTTATAACAGGTGCAAAAAATAAAAGCTATCCGTTTTTGGATAGCTTTACAATGAATGCTTATGATAAGTTTAAATATTCTTATTACAGGCCCATCAAGATGTAATCTTCAGCCTTTTGGCCAGCTGGATTAATTCATTGGCATGTTGTTTCGTCAAGTCCGTAATCTCTACTCCCGAAATCATCCTGCCAATTTCTTTTATTTTTTCAGTTTCAATTAGCGGCTTGACCGAGGTATTCGTGCGTCCGGCCCTTACATTTTTCGCTATGAAAAGGTGAGTATCCGCCATGGCTGCCACCTGTGGCAAATGGGATATGCACAATACTTGTGATCCAGTTGCCACTTTATAGATCTTTTCGGCAATGGATTGTGCAACCCGTCCGCTCACACCTGTATCCACTTCATCAAATATAATGGACGTAATGCCTTGATGCTTGGAGAAAATGCTTTTCAAAGCCAGCATGATCCTCGACAGTTCTCCACCAGATGCGATTTTAGAAAGAGGTTTTAACGGTTCACCTGGATTGGTTGAAATATAAAATTCCATTGAATCCAGCCCTGACTGATTAATGCCCCTATCTGACAATTCATCGAAAGTATAGGCTGTTTGAAGGAAATGAGGTTCGAAAATTGTTTTTTCCATATATAAATCCTTTAATTCCTGATGAATCTTTTTGGTTAGCTGCTGAGCGAATTTCTGGCGAAGTTCAGACAGATTCTTTGCTTCGACGATAAGATCTGCCTTGATGGATTTCATTTCCTTTTCAAGCTTCGCTATATGGGTTTCCCTATTTTGCAGCTTTTCGACTTCTTCTTCAATTGCGGCCCCATATTCCAGGATTTCCTCGATGGTCCGTCCGTATTTACGCTTTAATTGATTTATTTCATTAAGTCGACTTTCAATGAATTCCACACGTTCTGTATCATAATCCAAAGAGTCCAATTGGTCCCGGATGTTTGACACAGCCTCTTCGAGCAGGAAGTAGCTATTTGAAACGGTTTCAGAGCTGTGCTTTAAACCTTCATCAAGCCCTGCCGCTTCCTCTAAATTATTCATGGCTACGGAAAGCCAATCAATTGCATGCTGCTCACCATTTAAAGCATTATAACTGGTTTGCAGCGCTTCATGGATTTTTTCGAAATTATTAATTTTCTTCCGTTCTTCCATCAATTCTTCATCTTCGCGTAATTTCAAATCAGCTTTTTGGATTTCGTCGAATTGAAACTGGATCAAATCAAGGCGATGGACCATTTGCTGTTCATTTTGGCTCAAACCATTCAATTGTTTAGAAGCGGTTTCATATCGTTTATATAGCTTTTGGTATTCAGTGAGTGCAGATGCGATTTTTTCACCGCCGAATTGATCGAGCAGCGGAAGATGGAGTCGTTCATCCATTAATTCCTGATGTTCATGCTGACCATGGATGTCTATCAATGTTCGCCCTATCTCACGTAAAGTGGAAATCGTCACCAGCTTCCCATTTACCCTGCAAACGCTTTTACCGCTTTGTGAGATATCCCTTCGAAGTATCGCCATCCCATCATTCATATCCAGGCCAAACTCTTCCGCTTTGGCAAAGACCGGGTGTTTTTCATCTTCAATTTGGAATAATCCTTCTATTTCAGCCTTCGACTCACCATGCCGAATGAACTCTGCAGAACCACGTCCCCCAACCAAGAGATGAACGGCATCTATTATGATTGACTTCCCTGCCCCTGTTTCTCCTGTCAAGACCGTCAAGCCTTTCTCAAATGAAACGGACAGGCTGTCTATGATCGCAAAATTCCTAATCGATAGTTCTGTTAACAAACTAGGTCACCTCACAACATTATTAGAGCATGTCCAAGAATTTGCCGGAAATGATCTTTGCATCTTCCTCAGAACGGCAGATAATTAAACAAGTATCGTCGCCGCCGATCGTCCCGAGTATTTCTTGCCAATTTAAATTATCAATCAATGCACAGATGGCCTGGGCATTACCCGGGAGCATCTTCATAACCAGCAAATTGTTGGCTGAGTCAATGCGTACAAATGCATCGACAAGGATTCTCTTTAATTTTTGAAGTGGATTGAAACGTTGGTCGGCCGGCAGACTGTATTTATACCTTCCATCCGTTAAAGGAACTTTTACAAGGTGAAGCTCTTTGATATCCCTTGAAACGGTGGCTTGAGTTACATTGTATCCAGCTAATTTCAATTCTTCAACTAACTCATCCTGTGTTTCGATATCATTATTCGTTATAATGTCCCTTATTTTTATATGTCGTTGTCCTTTATTCATAAGTAGAAGCACCTCTTCTCAACTGTTGCTCATTTAATGGTAATGGTATCACTTTCATTTCTTACTTAAGCAAGCTGCCCAATTTGCCTCGGTATCATCAGTACGTGCAAATAGGCCGCTTTACTAAGTGGCTAATATTAATGTTATCGGATTTTTATGCAATTGTACAACTTTTTCTCTAAAATGAATACAAGTCCAATTTTTGCACTTACCTATTTTATGTATCCACCCATAAATGATTCAAGTTCATGACGACAATGTATAGTCAAAAAGCTCCTTTAGCCAACCATTCAGCCAAAGGAGCCATACAAAGTTCTAGCTATTCTTTTTTAAATTGGGCATGGGCCTCTCCAACGATGTCATCAACCGTTTTCGAAAGCAATAATGCCCCATCTTCCTTCGGCCCTTGCCAGTGTAAGTGAAGTAAGAATTCAATATTTCCATCACCGCCGGTAATCGGTGAGAAGGAGGCATCCTTAATATCATAGCCTTCCTTTAAAGAAAAAGAAATGATCTTATCCAACACTTGTTTATGGATTTTGGGATCACGAACAATCCCCTTTTTACCCACTTGATCCTTCCCAGCTTCGAATTGCGGTTTAACCAAGGCAACGACATCACTATTCGGGACGAGCAAGGTCTTTAGCACCGGTAGAATTAACGTAAGCGAGATGAAGGAAACATCAATGCTTGCAAAGTTTGGCATCTCCCCATCGAGATCGGCGGGTGTGACATAACGGAAATTGGTTCTTTCCATTACTTTTACCCGCTCATCCTGCCTAAGCTTCCAGGCAAGTTGATTATAGCCGACATCAAGCGCATAAGACATTATGGCGCCATTTTGCAAAGCACAATCCGTAAACCCGCCAGTTGATGATCCGATATCAAGCAGTATTTTTCCATTCACTTGTAAATCGAATTCCCTTAATGCCTTCTCAAGTTTAAGACCGCCTCTTGAAACGTAAGGCATGACTTTTCCTTTAATCGTGAATTCGAGATCGACCGGCACTTTTTCCCCCGGTTTTTCGTATCTCTCTTCATTCGCGTAGACAAGGCCTGCCATAACCATACGCTTCGCTTTTTCACGTGTATCGGCCAAGCCTTGTTCTACTAGTAATACATCCACTCTTTCTTTCATCACTTTCATATTTTCAGGCCCTTTTTTCTTTTTTGGGTGTTATCATTTTAATCTTTTTGATGGCTGTCTCAGTTGTCAGACCGATTTCTTCAAGAAGTTCATCGACGCTTCCATGTTCAATGAAATAATCAGGTATCCCCATTCGATCTATAATTGCCCCATAAAATCCTTGATCATGAGCATATTCAAGAACAGAACTACCAAAACCACCTTGAAGAACCGCTTCTTCTATTGTCAGGATTGGCATTTTTTCACCAAGGAGACTGCTTAGCATGTTCTCATCCAAAGGCTTAATGAACCGGGCATTGACCACCTTCACTGAATAATCCTCTTTCTCGAGCAGTTCTGCCGCTTCAAGAGCCATGGGAATCGTTGTGCCGAAAGTTAAGATGGCTGCATCCGTTCCTTCTTTAAGAACTTCCCACGAACCGATCGGAATCTGCTGTAATTCAGCATCCATCTCAACTCCCCAACCATTCCCACGAGGGAAACGCATCGCAATCGGACCATCATTATATTTTAAGGCCGTATTGACCATATGCTGGCCTTCGTTTTCATCTTTCGGCATCATCAGCACCATATTCGGTACGTGGCGCAAGAAAGCAATGTCGAAAACGCCTTGATGCGTTTCACCATCGGAACCAACCAATCCGGCACGATCAATTCCTATGAATACGTTCAAATTCTGACGGCAAATATCATGCACCACCTGGTCATAAGCCCTTTGCAGGAAGGTTGAATATATAGCCAGGAATGGTTTCATTTTTTGCGTTGCCAATCCGGCTGCAAAAGTTGCAGCATGCTGCTCGGCAATCCCTACATCATAGAAACGCTCTGGGAACTCTTGAGAGAAGCCCACCAATTTCGAACCTACGGGCATTGCAGGTGTAATCGCGACAATCCGCTCATCGTCACGGGCTAGCCTGCTGACAGTATCGCTTACGAGAGCGCTCCAAGCAGGACCCTTACTAGGGGATTTCACGAAATCACCTGTCTCGATCTTATATGGGCCTGTCCCATGCCAGTTCCCGGTTGTGTCCAACTCGGCAGGTGAATATCCCTTGCCTTTTTTCGTAATGACATGCAGCAGGACCGGTCCCTTCGTTTTCTTGGCATATCTTAAATTCTCAAGCAATTCTTCATAATTATGTCCATCTACTGGTCCAAGGTANGTGAATCCGAGTTCTTCGAAAAAGATTCCTGATACCAATAAATANTTCATGCTATCCTTCAANCGTTCAGCTGTAGCCGCAAGTTTACCACCGACTGCAGGAATTTTTTTCAAAAGCAGCTCCAATTCATCTTTTGCCCAGTTATATTTACCTGCTGTCCGTAATCTTCCCAATATCGTGTGTAAGGCACCTACATTGGGGGCTATGGACATTTCATTATCATTCAGGATAACGATCATGTCCTTTTTTTCATCACCGATATGATTCAACGCTTCAAGCGCCATCCCCCCTGTTAGGGCACCGTCTCCGATTACAGGCAAAATAAAGCTGCTTTCCCCTTTGATATCACGGGCAGCCGCCATCCCCATTGCAGCTGAAAGGGAAGTCGAACTGTGACCGGTTTCCCAAACATCATGGGGGCTTTCAATCATTTTAGGAAAACCGCAAAGACCTTTATATTTCTTTAAGGTGTCGAACTCNCCTGCTCTGCCAGTCAGGATTTTATGGACATAGGATTGATGTCCGACATCCCATAAAATTTTATCATTCGGACTGTCGAATTCTTTATGCAAGGCTATAGTCAACTCGACGACACCTAAATTGGGACCAATGTGCCCACCGGTCACCGATAATTTTTCCACAAGGAATTTCCGTACTTCCACACTTAACTCGACAAGTTCTTCATTATTCATCTTCTTCAAAAAAGAAGGGTCTTTTATAGATAGAAGATCCAAACAGGACCACTCACTTTCTGTCATTTTCGGTGGTTAGCATAAACAAAGCCTCATGAAAGAGGGCTATGGAAGACTTGACCGAAAAATTGGTTTTAAGTTAAAAAATAGCCGCCAACACCCAGGTGATTTCGGCGGCTAATTATACCTATTTTATCACGTATCTCAGTTAAAAAATTCATTTTGATTTTCACATATTTTTGCACAATGAGTATACCACAAAACCTCAATTGATAACAAATTTAGCCACAATCAATGATTACGGTTCGCAATTAAATCAGTTAGTTCATTCAACAAACCCGTTTGTAAGGTTGTTTTTCCTAAAGCGGCATGGGCAAGTTCTATATGATGTTCCAACTTTTGCTTTGCCCCTTGAAGGGTTAGTAAGGAAGGATATGTGCTTTTGTGATTCCCCACATCACTGCCAACCGGCTTGCCGATCAACTCGACTGACCCTTCAATATCCAGAATATCATCGCGAATTTGAAAAGCAAGCCCCAGGTGGTATGCAAAGTCACGTAAATGCAGTTGCTGTTCTTCACTCGCACCTGCTAATATAGCACCGGAAAGGATGCTTGCAGTCAATAACTTCCCTGTTTTATGTTCATGTATATACTCCAATTCCTGAAGGGTCAGCTGTTTATTCTCACCTTCCATATCGGCAACTTGCCCCCCAACCATTCCTTCGGCTCCGGCGGACTTCGCAATTTCACTTACAAGGTTCAGCTTCATTTCAGCCGTGACCTCGGGATTGGTCATATCCGTCACCAATTGAAAGCTATAAGTAAGAAGTGCATCACCTGCCAGTATGGCCACCGCTTCACCGAACACTTTATGATTCGTCGGTTTTCCGCGGCGGAGATCATCATCATCCATTGCCGGAAGGTCATCATGAATCAAAGAATATGTATGAATCATTTCAATGGCAGCCGCTGCAGGAATCCCTATCCTCAAGCTTTTTCCAAAGGCCTCCAATACCGCAAAGACCAATAATGGGCGAATCCGTTTCCCCCCTGCCTGCAGTGAATAGATCATGGCTTCTTTGACTACTGCCGGGGCTTTAAGTTTATTGACATATTCGACGATTTCCCGTTCTATAATTGCCTTATATTCATTAGAAAACATTTCAAAGGACGCCGTACCCATGTCATTCTTCCTCCTGTACAGCAAAGTTTTCAAGTTCCCCATCTTCGCGTAAAATTTGAGTCAGCTGATCTTCAACAGCCTTAAGCTTTGAATGGCAAAGCCTTGATAAATCCATTCCTTGTTTATATATCGAAATGGCTTCTTCCAAGGGCACATCGCCTTCTTCCAACTGCTCTACAATTTTTTCGAGATTCTCCATCGCTTCTTCAAATGTAGCTTCCTGTTTTTTTGTCATGATTCAATCCGCTCCTTAATTTCTTTAATTTCACATTCAAGAGTTCCATCTTTTATCGAAACCGCTATCTTATCCCCTTTTGATACTTGCTGTGTACTTTTCACTAATGTCTCATCCTCAGCAAAAACCAATCCATAGCCCCGTTCCATGATTTTTAGTGGACTGAGGGCAGATAAAGTGGCTGTAATATGGACGAACTGCTGAGATTTATGCCGATAGATGGCTTCCATGGCCCTCCGTAAAACCTTTGCATGCTGCTGCAGATCATCTTTCGCATTTTTCACCGCTTGTTCAGGATGCTGCTTTTTCAAAATATCGTTCAGCTGATTCAGCTCATCTCTCTTTTTCATGAAATATCGCGTGCTGGTCCTCCCTAGCCTGTCCATCGTCTTGTCTAGTTGTTCCAGCTTCTGTTCGTACATTTTATGTGGGTAACGGAAGGCATAAGACCTCTCCATCCTGGTCAAACGGGTTCGTTCAAAATTCACCGCTTCTTGAATGGAGCGGGTCAATCGATTCTTGCGGTTCATCAGGCGTTCGAGTATTTCATTCAAGTGAGGAACCGCTAACTCTGCTGCACCAGTCGGTGTAGGAGCACGCATATCGGCGACAAAATCAGCAATCGTAAAGTCGGTTTCGTGACCGACAGCAGAAATTACAGGTATATCGGAATCATATATAGATTCAGCCACTATCTCCTCATTAAAGGCCCATAGTTCCTCGATCGACCCGCCGCCCCTTCCGACAATGAGAACATCGCTTTCCGCCCTTGCGTTCGCCATGGAAATTGCCTTGGCAATCGATTTAGCGGCATTATTCCCTTGTACAAGTGCTGGATAAACGATGATCCTGGCGATGGATATCTCCGCTTGATGGTTGTCAGGATATCTCTTAATGCAGCTCCGGTCGGCGAAGTAATGACCCCTACAGACTTAGGGTACTGCGGGATCGGCTTCTTGTGTTCGGCCAAAAACAAGCCTGCCCCCTCCAGCTTTTTCTTCAGCTGTTCATAAGCAAGATATAAATCCCCCACACCATCAGGGGCCATGCTTTTCACATAAAGCTGATACTGTCCTCCAGCTTCGTATAATGATATATCACCCTTAACAAGTACTTTCATGCCATTTTCAGGCAGGAATTTCATCCCTTTATTATTGGCTGCAAACATGACCGAGAGAAGTCGTGCCTTCTCATCCTTTAAAGTAAAATACATATGTCCGCTTGTATGTTGTTTAAAATTTGAAATTTCACCTTTTATGTATACATTTTGCAAATGGGGGTCNGCATCGAACTTCCTTTTGATGTACTTCGTTAAAGCCGACACACTCAAATATTGTTGGTTGCTCATATAATGTCTCCTTCCGATGGAAATCGGATATAAAGAAAACTCACCTATAGATTATCATAAATCCATGAATGGAAAAAAAGCGGTCTCCCGTTATTATAAAACAAGAGGTCCGCTTCTTTAAAATAATTTAACGTTTTTTTCAGCTTTTTAGTGCTTGCTTGTTTGATTCAAGTGCTTTTTGAGCAGATTTGACCGTATTCTTCATAAGCATCGTAATCGTCATGGGACCAACGCCTTTAGGAACAGGTGTAATGTATGAAGCCTTATTTTTCACTTCATCAAACGCCACATCACCGCAAAGCTTCCCTTCATCATTCCTGTTCATTCCAACGTCAATGACGATTGCGCCTTCTTTAATATGGTCACTCGTGATCGTGTCCCTCTTTCCGACCGCTGCCACAACGACATCGGCTTGCTTGGTATAATAAGCAAGATCCTTTGTCCGTGAATGACAGTATGTAACGGTTGCATTTGCGTTTAAAAACAATTGTCCGGCTGGTTTTCCGACGATATTACTTCTCCCTACGATGACAACATGCTTACCTTCAAGGTCATAGTCGATATACTCAAGCATCACCATGACGCCGTACGGAGTACAAGGTAAAAATGCATCTTGTCCCGTCATCATCCGCCCAATATTAATCGGGTGGAAGCCATCTACATCCTTTTCAGGGGAAATCGCTTCAATGATTGCCTTTTCCTGAATATGTCCAGGCAAGGGCAGCTGCACCAATATACCATGGATGCTGTCATCCTGGTTTAATTCAGCAATGCTCTGAATTAATTCCTCCTGAGAGAGTTCCGCAGGCTTTTTAATTAGTACGGAATGCATACCCAAGTCCTCACAGGCCTTTTGCTTATGGCGCACATAAGTTTGAGATGCTTGATTGTCACCCACCAGGATTACAGCTAAACCCGGAATGATATTTTTTTCACGTAACTGTTGAACTTCCTTACTGATTTCCTGCCTAACTGACTCTGCAATTTCTTTACCATTAATGATTTGAGCTGACATGTGTTTATTCCTCCCAAGTTAATTTTGCTAAAGAAATTGCTGAGAGAATCCTTGTTCAAGGCTGCAGCTTTAGCTGCCGCTTTTCACCTTCACTTTGGATAAAACGGCATTTACAAAGCTGCTTGATTGATCATCACCGAATTTCTTAGCAATTTCAATAGCTTCATTCATTGCAACACTTACAGGAACATCTTCACTGTGAACCATTTCATAAACCGCGATCCGCAGTAAATTCCGATCAATGTTCGCCAGTCTTTCCAGCGTCCAATTCTCTAAATTGTCCCTGATCATTCCATCAATTTGTTCACGATTTTCCGTTATCCCCATTACTAATTTCTTGAAATAATCATCAGTGGGAGCACCATCCAGTACGCTTTCCATTGCTTCTTCTGTATTCGAGTTGGCAATATCTATCTGATATAGTGCTTGAAGGGATTTTTCACGGGCTTCTCTTCTTTTCATAATCTTACTCCTTTAACATCTACTATTATATATGAAAATGCTAGAACAAACGAACATTAAATAACATTTTTTCAAAAATATTAAGATTCTCGCTATATTATTTAAAAAAACAAGCTAAATCCCACTAAATTAAAGGCCAAAAGATTCAATATCTTGATTCAAGCTTACATTTCAAGATTATTTTCCAATTAAATGGCCAACACAGTCCCATACTTTTTGAAAGTGTCGAAAAGCTCTTGCCTAGCTTTCATGCTCATATTTCACCTTTTACACTCTAACAGAAATCCCCCTTGAATTAAAGGGAAATTTCCAGACACCGCCTTATTATGTTCATTTAAATTTAATATTATAAGCAGGCTCCAAAAACGGGTATCTTTGAGTTTACATTCAAAAAACAAAAACCCGGCTTTTTGCCGGGTTTTTGCAGGTGTGAATCGAATGAAGCCCACTTACACTTCTTGTTCGTAATCCGCTTCTTGTTTAGCGTTTTCAAACGCAATGCCCACTACATGAATGTTCACTTCGCCAGCGTCGATAGCGGTCATATTCAATAAAGCTTCACGAATGTTATCTTGCACTTCCTGAGCAACTTTCGGAATTGAAACACCAAACTTCATGACACAATAAAGTTCGACTTTGATGGATTCTCCTGTTAAGTCCACTTTAACACCTTTACCGTGGTTCTTTTTACCAAGCTTTTCAACAACACCCGTAGCGAAATTCCCGCGCATATGTGCAACACCTTCAACTTCCGATGCAGCGATACCCGCAATCACCTCTATCACCTCAGGCGCAATCTCCACTTTGCCCAGCCCACTATTATAATCATTCATTTCGAGTAATTGGCCTTCCATTTCACTCATTCAAAAGCACCTCCTGTCTTCCTTTACATTATGAGTTCATTACATCATATATTTCAAGGAATTTGGTATTAAATTCCCCGGAAACAAATTGTTCATGCTGAAGTAACTTAATATGGAAAGGAATTGTGGTACTGATCCCTTCAATGACAAACTCACCCAAGGCGCGTTTCATCTTCTCGATTGCCTCTTCCCTAGTCGGGGCATGGACAATCAATTTAGCGATCATGGAATCGTAATACGGCGGTATCGAGTACCCAGGGTATGCCGCAGAATCCACACGAACTCCGTAGCCGCCTGGAGGTAAATACATTTGAATCTTACCTGCGGAAGGCATGAAATTCTTTTCTGGATTTTCGGCATTGATCCGGCATTCGATAGACCATCCGTTATAAGTGACATCCTCTTGCGAAAGCGATAGTTTGTTGCCTGAAGCAACTTTGATCTGTTCTTTAATCAAATCCACGCCCGTTACCATTTCTGTAACTGGGTGTTCAACCTGGATACGTGTATTCATTTCCATAAAGTAGTATTTTCTATTCACATAGTCATAAATAAATTCTACTGTTCCGGCACCTGAATAGTTTACGGCAAGCGCAGCCGTCACAGCGGCCTGCCCCATTTCCGCACGTATTTCACCATCCAACGCCGGTGACGGGGTTTCTTCAACAAGTTTTTGCAAACGTCGTTGGACCGTACAATCACGCTCACCTAAATGGATGGCGTTGCCATGATTATCTGCCATGACCTGTATTTCAACGTGACGGAAGTCCTCGATGAACTTTTCAATATACACGCCAGGATTCCCGAATGCCGTCGCGGCTTCCTGTTGCGTGATGTTAATGCCCTTAATGAGATCTTCTTCCGTCCTTGCGACGCGGATACCTTTACCGCCTCCGCCTGCAGTAGCTTTGATGATGACTGGGTAGCCCATTTCATTAGCTAGTGCTACACCCTCATCCGTATCTTTGATTATGCCTTTAGAACCTGGCACGATCGGTACACCAGCTTTGCGCATGGTTTCCCTTGCCACGTCCTTTGTTCCCATTTTATTGATCGCTTCGGGGCTAGGACCGATGAAAATGATATTGCATTCACGGCATAGCTCGGCAAAGTCGGCATTTTCAGCTAGGAAACCATATCCCGGATGAATTGCATCGGATCCCGTTTTCTTGGCTGTGCTGATAATGTTGGTTTTATTTAAATAACTGTCTTTTGATAATTTAGGACCGATGCAATATGCTTCATCAGCAATTTGAACATGTAATGCTTCTTTATCTGCTTCTGAATAGACAGCAACAGTCTCGATTCCTAATTCCTTGCATGCCCGGATGATTCGGACAGCAATTTCCCCACGATTGGCAATTAATACCTTTTTAATCATTTAGAAACAGCTCCTCATTCCGGCTTTACTAAAAATAATGGTTGACCATATTCTACAAGCTGACCTTCTTTTACAAGGACTTCCACGATTTCACCGCTTACTTCAGCTTCGATTTCATTGAAAAGTTTCATGGCTTCCACGATGCAGACGATGGAATCCCCCGTTACTTTATCGCCTGCTTTTACGTATGCAGGTGAATCCGGTGCAGGAGATTGGTAGAATGTCCCTACCATCGGGGAAGTGATTTTATGTAAATTTTCCTGTTCAGTGACGGCAGCAGCCGGTTTTGCAGGTTCAACAGCTTTCGGTACTTCAGGGGCAGGGGCCGCTGCGGGCTTGACCTCTACAGCTGCATTGGCTTGAACAACATCTGGAGCAACTGCTGCTTGGTGTAATACTGTACCCGTTTCGGTTTTTTTCAATTTAATTTTCGTTCCTTCATTTTCGAAAACGAATTCACCGATATTTGATTGATCGACTAACTTAATAATTTCACGAATTTCTTGCACTTTCATTTTGTGGCACCCCTTGTCTAATTTAATATGAGTTTGTGAGGCAATAATATTTTATGTAACCCTACCCTTAGCTTATCCTACTTTGTCCAATACTGCACAAAGTAGCCGCTTTCTTTACGCGAATGCGAATAAACTGACTACAAACCCCATCTGTATTATAACAGATATTTCACTTTCTCAAAATATTGTTTCCTTAAGAAAATTGAAAAGTTTATGACCAGCTTCTAACATCATACAATATTAGCTTATACAAATTCAATGATAGATTAATTGTTATGAATATCCATACTTCCATCTTACACCTTTATGATAATATTGTGAATATTTATCAACTTGGGCACCTTAACGCTTGCTCTTTAATTTTGCATTTCATTCCTGGAAAACCAGCCATAATATCCATTGTAATTACTTTTCTAGAATATTACGGATGATCATTATCACCATTTCTATTTGAGTTCCTGATTCCAATCGACATAAAAAAACTTTTCCTCAAAAGTTTCCAGGTTTGTGAGATAGTAATAAAATCATAATAAAAAGCCTCCCATTTTTTTTATTAAGGGGGCTTTCAAATTTTTATGATGTTGAACTGTTCTGTATCAGTCACTTCTTTCTGTATGTGTGTTTACTTTTCCGGTTGGAAATCGACCACTACATTTTGTGCATCGCTCACTTCTTTCCTTACGAGGCGGATAATGTTATTGGCCTCTGTTTTCGTTTGTTTATCCGCCTTGACACTCACCTTAACATCCGTCCCGTCAACCCGGACCAGTGCGGCATTGTAATCCATGGCAACAATTAAGTTTTCGATGATATTTTCTTTCACNTTCGTTTCACTTAATTGTTCGATTTTNGCATAAGCCTCGTCTCTTTCTTCAGCTGATAGTTCTGTGTTNCCCATCTTTGCAGTCAATTCTTCATTCAGCTTNGCCCGTTCATCTTCAATCTGCATCCTTAACGATTCGAACTCATCTCCAGANGCAATGGTTACAGAGGAACCTTCTGTATTTTTGGAAGTTTCTTTTTCACTTTTATTTTCCCCTTTTGTCTCTGCTTTGTTCTCTGTTTTACTTTCTGTTTTATTTCCTTCCTGTTCCATTTGCTCTGTTGCCGTCATATCGGCGGCATTTTCTTCAGGAGCGGTTAAATAATAGACTGAAAGCACAACGACCAGACTTAGCATAGTCAATAACCAAACGGTTTGTTTTTTTAATAACATGTAGATTTTCCCCCTTATTTTTTAGGCATGACAGAAACCCTGTGACTCGGTACATCAAGTGAGCGTGTGACAGCCTCGATGATCCACTTCTTTATTTGAATGTTTTCGGCCCCTTTAGCGACTACCAGGACTCCTCGTACACTAGGTTTTTTCGTTTCCGAAATGATCGGTCCTTCTTTTTCACCGCTCTTGACCAAAACTAGCTGTTCATCAACGGATGTGTCTTCGACCGTCCTTTTGCCGCCTTCCTGGTCGGTTTCTTCAGTGACTTGTTTTTGGGTGACTTTATTTCTTTCATATACTTTTTTCTCGGATGCATCGACGTAGATTACGACTTTCACATCCTGGACGCCTGCGATGGATTCTAGCGCTTCCTTCATTTCATTCTGTAGATATATTTCATAGTCTTTTGTAGTCTTGAACTCTGATTTCTTCTGGCCGAATGTTTCAACATCCCCATCTTCTTCCTGCTGTTTATCATTATTGAATACAGTCGTCACTTCAGATGTTTGTCCCGTCTTGTTGGTGGTTAACAAATTCCCGGCCATCATGATTCCCGATCCCAAAAGGACAACTATTAGAGCATAGACATACAGGGAAGGTTTTTTTTCCTTAGGCTCTTTTTGGTCAGGGTCTTTATTTAATAGTTTTTGCAGCCAGGATAATGGACCTTTGTCTTTGTTCAATACTCAGTCACTTCCTTTCCCCGGCGATTTCAATGATCTCTTCATCAACAGACCAACTTGTTGCCAGAAACCTTTTGACAGCATCCAGATTGGCATCATTCGAAGTGGATGGGCNATCTGTATTGATATCAACCTTCGCTACTGCCTCTATCTCCGAGTTTTCTTTCCCTTCTGCCTTTTCCAATGANATGGTTATGTTCTGCAGATCATCNACACCCGGCTCTTCCTCATTCTTGACCCCTACATCAATNGAACTAATCCTCATGTTATAATCCGCCATCAGCTCCTCTTCCACTTCTGCCTGTAAGTCAACAGCCATTTGTTTTAAAATATATGCACCCTGGGTAGCTTGTATTTCTTTTTTCTTCATTTCTGTCAAATTTCCTAAATCTTTTTTTTTCTGATCCTCAAATTCACTAGTGGCCGCAGTGAGGATATCATCGAAATCCTTATTGAATAATCCCAATATAGGAGTGATGATGATTGCAATCAGTAAAAGCCCGATAACCATTTTGGCATACTTCTGTAAAGCTGAATTCGGCAGAAGCATATCGATCACAGTAGCCAGCAATACAAATATGATGATGTTGGATACCCAGCCAGCTAAAAAACTCACCAAGTCCTCCTCCTTTCTAACGAACCATCAGGGTAATGTTTCCAGAGGCGATGATTACCGTGATACTTAAAAAAAACATGAGTGAGACAATGGCCAATGCGGCGAAAATATAAATCATGCTTTTACTTATAATGTCAAGGCATTTTATTACAGGCCCTCCGCCCAGCGGCTGCAAAAGACTCGCTGCCAATTTATAGACAAAAGAAATCATCAGGATTTTTATGGCGGGAAATGTGGTAATGAGCAAGAGAATGATGACGCCTGACAATCCCACTGTATTTTTCAAAAGGACGGAGGCACTAATGACCGTATCCGTTGCATCGGTAAACATGCGCCCTATGACCGGTATAAAGTTACCTGTCACGAATTTGGCTGTCCTGATCGTCACTCCGTCAGCTACAGCTGAGGATGCTCCCTGAACGGAGATCACACCAAGGAATATGGTCATGAATGCTCCAAGGATCCCGATGGCAAAATTACGGAGAAGTTGTGCCAGCTGAGTCACTTTGTAATGTTCGGTCAACGTGCTGACTATGCTTAAAATCGCTGCAAAGAATAATAACGGAAGGACGACGAACTGAATCAAGATGCCGCTTGTATTCATCAAAAACATCAATACCGGATGAAAGAAGGCTGCCGATACAAGTCCGCCTGAAGCAGCTATCAATGCCAAGAGTAAAGGGATGAGCGCCATTAAAAAGGAAATCATCAAATCTATCGTATCTTTTGTATATTCAATCGCCACATGAAAACTGTTAAGTGCCAAAATGATCAGCACCATATAAACGATTGCATAAGCGACCTTACTTACGGAGCTTTGCTCGAACGCATTCTGCAAAGACTGGAGGAACATGCTGAAAACGGTTAATAAAATGAGTGACCCAAGCAGCTTTCCATTCACGAGCAGTTCATGAAAAATGAATTTTGTGATTCCCTTTATCCATTCATCAAAGGAAAATTTCTTATCGCCGCTTACAAAATCCATGAAGCTCCCTTTCTGGCTTTCCGGTAAGAATCCTCCATATTCCGTAACGATGTCATCCCAATATTGTTTGAGCTCATCGACGCCCAGCCTTTCTATTTGGGCTTGTACCAGTTCAGATTGCATGATCGGCTCTTGATCAACTTCACCATTTTCTGGATTTTCGGCAGCTTGTCCAATAGATGCATGCAAAAAAAAGAGTAAAACGAATAGTATGGATAAGTAAGGCATCCGCTGCTTCATACATTCACCTCATTGACTAGGAGTAATCCATTAACTTGGGAGCATCTGTAGAATCGTTTCGATAATGACCGTCAAAATCGGAATCGCCATGGCAAGAATCAAGATTTTTCCGCTTAATTCTATTTTGGAAGCGAGTGAACCTTGCCCTGCATCTTTTGTAATTTGGGAAGCGAATTCTGCAATATAGGCAATTCCGATTATTTTTAAAATGGTCTCTAGATACACGGTATTTACATTCGCATTAACTGCAATTTTTTCTAACATTAAAATGATTTCGTATATTTTGTCAGCTAAAAAAAGAAAAATGGAGCATCCTACAAAAACAACAAGCAGGAATGCTAAATTTGGTTTTTGCTCTTTGACGATCAGTGCCAAAAAGGTGGCAACTAGGGCAATGGCCACGATTTTTATGATTTCAATCGCGAATCCCTCCCTTACTGAAATAGAAATACAGATTTAATTTTTTGAAATAAATCCTCTACTACCGAAGCAACCATGAATAAAATATAGATAAATCCGAAAAGTGTCACCCACTGGGCATATTCCTTCTTCCCAACCTGATCAAGTATCGTGTGAAGAAATGCCACAACTAGCCCTACACCCGCTATTTTAAATATGATGTCCACATCAATGCCCATTTTCATTCCCCCCACATATTGCTACATCAGCAAGATGATCAATAATAGCCCTGATAAAAAACCAAGACTTTTCATCATTTTTTCATATTTCCCCTGGCGATCGAGTGCATCTGTTTCTTCCCGTTCCAAGTGTGCCATCGTTAGCATGATTTGCTTTTGCTGATGATATTTATCGCTTTTTCCAAGCGTCTCCCCAAACTGTGAAAGAATCTCGAATTCTCCCTGTTTTAAAGCAAGGGATTGCCATATTTTCTTCAAACTATCATCCCATGCTTCTTTGAC
>Ga0058696_1000325_pt1 | contig 20561 bp, 18 predicted proteins | sample AgamicMgSfrz_FD_55077 | JGI IMG/M metagenome (GOLD analysis project Ga0058696, IMG submission 55077) | Agave microbial communities from Guanajuato, Mexico - Mg.Sf.rz | ecosystem: Host-associated > Plants > Phyllosphere > Phylloplane/Leaf | place: Guanajuato, Mexico | collected 2012-05-30 | reverse complement strand
CTTCTGAACATAGGGCCGGCAATACGTACTGCAGAGCTTGGGCATCCGGTCCTTCATCCACTCATGTTCATGTCTGGACTCGTTAGCCATCTGGAAAGCAAAATAACCGAACGTAAAAATTAACATAAATCCTTCCATCAGCCTGATCTCTTGTTCCGTGAGCGGAGCTGTTTGTTTCGTATAACCGGACAGGAAGATATCCCGTTCTTCCCCGCTGACAATCAAGGCCGCACCTGCGGCATCGAAGAGATAATAGCCATAACCGTATAAACAGAAGTCTATCATGGAAATCCCTTGTTCCGTTACCAGCAGATTCCCCCGGGTGATGTCACCGTGAATGACGCCCCATGTTTCGGGACGGAGAGGATATGCTTCCAGCTGTTTGTTGATATTCTCGAACGTCTCATGTATTAATTCAAAATCTTCAGGAGTAAAAATGCCCAATCTGATCCCTTCCTCAAGCTGCCTGAGCATGTTCAGATTTTCCTCGATACTGCCATAAGATGGACGAACTTCGGTCCGGCTTGTCCGGTTAACCTCTTCTTCTGACCCCTCGCCGGTTGTCTCATGCGTATCCTGTGCACGACCATATTGGTGAAGCGTCTGCATCTGCATCCCCAAGTCATAAATCTGCTCTGTTGTCAGCTGCTCCCCTTGCTGAATATCCCTGCCCTCAATCCATTCAAGCAGGGTGCAGCAGATTTCTTCCCCGCTTTCCGAGAAGCAGACGGTAACCCAATCTCCCGACGAATTACGAACAGGTATCTGCACATGCAATCCGGTGGTTGATTTTAATTCATGAAGGAGGCTCATCTCCGCCTCCAGCGCTGGACGTGTATGTTGAATACCGGTCATGCTTGCAAAAGCAGCTTTATGTATACGCAGCAGGTACTTCTGTCTGCTTTCTTCATCGATGATATGATATGTCAGGTTCTCATTGTGACGGATGAAGGAGGCCGAGGGCTTCCTTAAGGGATAGCGTGTTATCGCATCCGCTGCCAAGCTGTCCAGGGATCGTTCACGGGCCGTTGTGATCATCAACATCTCCTTCGGGATTCTAGATATCTGACTCTTCCATCTCTAACTTTCGGAAACATAGATCTGCATTACTCATTCTTGTAACTCTGATTATCGTAGCATGATTGTTTTTGTCATGGCAAACTCTACCATTATTAAAATATAAAAAGCATAACCCCAAACTTTCTCATTTGGGTGTTATGCTTTCTTCTCTAATTATTGCTTTCTATTGTACTCCATCCAATAGCAATTACTTCATTTAACCGAAACGTCCCATAATGTACTCTTGCGTCAAACGGTTGTCCGGGTTGGTGAAGATATGCTCCGTATCCCCGTGCTCAATCATGCTTCCCAGATAAAAATAAGCCGTATAATCCGAGATGCGTGCTGCTTGCTGCATGTTATGGGTTACGATGACGATCCGAAGATCCTTCTTGAGCTCCGAAATGAGCTCCTCCACTTTACCCGTGGATACCGGGTCCAGTGCGGATGCCGGCTCATCGAGCAGCAAAATCTGAGGATCAACAGACAATGCGCGCGCAATACACAAACGCTGTTGTTGACCACCCGAGAGAGACAAGGCAGACTCATTCAGTCTGTCCTTTACTTCATCCCAGAGCGCAGCGCGACGCAAGCTTTTTTCCACAATTTCATCCAGTGCCTTCTTGCCTTTAATACCGCGGTAGCGGGGGCCAAACGCGATATTATTATAGATGGACTTATGAAAAGGGTTTGGCTTCTGCCACACCATGCCGATTTTCTGGCGTAATTTGATTACGTCGGTGCCTGGCTCGTTCAAGTCTTTACCATCCATCCAGATGTGTCCCTCTGTGCGGGAACCGGAAATCTCATCATTCATGCGGTTGAGGGACCGCAAAAACGTGGATTTACCGCAACCGGACGGACCGATCAGGGCCGTTACGCTGGCTTCAGGAAACGCGAGGCTAATCTGCTTGACTGCCTGGAAATGCCCATAATATATGCTTAACTGTTCCGTACCGAAAGGTATGGCCATGTTGGTTCCTCCTTATTTCGAAGCTGTCATACGGCGGTATACAACCCGGCCGATCCAGCGTGCACTCAGATTGAACGCCAGTACAAGGATAACAAGCACCGCAGATGCTCCGGCTGCCACTTCCTTGGAATCTGGTCCAATGCCTTCACTGTTGACTTTCCAGATATGAACGGCAAGTGTCTCTGCCGGACGGAATGGGTTAAGCGGCGATCTTGGGCTTGTCGGATTCCAATCCGTGAAGTCCAGTGGCGGACTGCTCATTCCTGCCGTAAACATCAGGGCTGCCGCTTCACCGAAGATCCGTCCGGAAGCCAGAATGGTACCTGTAATCAAGCTTGGCAGCGCTACAGGAAGCAGGATGGACGTAATGATCTTCCATTTGGACAGACCCAGTGCCAGACCCGCTTCCTTCTGTTCCTTCGGAACAGCCCGGAAAGCCTGCTCCGTTGTCCGCACCATGAGCGGCAAGTTGAATATCGCGAGAGCCATGGCACCCGAGATCAGGGAGAAGCCAAGACCGAACGTATTAACAATCAACAAGAGACCAAACAAACCGATAACGATCGAAGGGAAAGAGGACAATACCTCAACAACCAATCGGATAAAACTTGTAATCTTACCTGGCTTCGCATACTCCGCCATATAGATTCCTCCGCCCCAGCCGAGCGGAATGGTGATGATAAGTGTTAAGATCAACAGGAAAATCGAGTTAAAGAGCTGCGGCCCAATCCCGCCTCCCCCTTTGAGCAACTGCGGTGCACTCGTCAGGAAGTGCCAGTTGATTTGCCCTACTCCCCGAAACAGGATGAATCCAAGCAAACCAAGCAGCAATACCACGATGAACAGGGCTAAAACAACAATGATAGACGTAGCAACTTTATCGACCGTTTTCGCCTTCATTTTCATACCCGGTTCCTCCTTTCGAGCAAGCGAACCAGAATGACGAATACAAACGTCATCACAAGCAACACCAGCGCCATACTCCAGAGTGCATTATTATGAACTGAACCCATTGTGGTGTTACCCATACTCAGGGTGATTACACTTGTTAGTGTGGAAGCTGATTCAAGCAAGGATGTCGGTACATGCGGTGCATTACCGATAACCATCTGAACGGCGAGTGCTTCACCGAAGGCACGAGCCATGCCCAGAACGATCCCTGTCAGCAAGGCTGGCAGGACTGTTGGAATAATAACGCGGTAGATCGTCTGCCAGCGCGTAGCGCCCAGAGCATAAGACGACTCACGCAAACCTTTGGGCAGAGCAGACAGAGCATCGGCCATAATACTTGTTACGGTAGGCAGAATCATTACGGATAGAACCAGACATCCGGCTGCAATCCCGATGCCGGCTCCGCCGAAGATGCTGCGCAATAAAGGCACAATAACACTCAGACCGATAAAACCGTACACGACGGACGGAATACCGGACAACAATTCAATGGCGGGCTGCAATATCTTTTTCCCTTTACCCGGTACGATCTCCGTCATAAAGAGTGCCGCACACAAACTGAGCGGGCTTGCAATCAAAGCGGCCAGCAGGGTGGTTGTGAAGGAACCGGTGATGAACGGTAATGCTCCATAGGCTGCTGGTTCTGATGATGGACTCCACGTTTTGCCGAACAGGAATTCACTCAGGCTCACACCATCCTTAAAAAAGGTTGAGAGACCCTTGGACGCCACAAAATAAACGATGGAAAACATGACAACGATCAACAATACGACACAAATCGACGTATAGATCCGTCCTGTCCATTCTTCCCAGAAATGTTTCTCTCTCAAGGGCCGGCGTGACTTGATCTTGCTGTTCATTACCGTTCCCCCTTCGGTCTGTTCCATAACAACCATCCTTCTATAATAGAGTAATGTAAAATATGGGATTATTTCAGTTCAAACCGCGCAAAGAGGCAGGACCTTAGTCCGCCTCTCTCGCTGTATGCGCAAGTTCAAAGATTATTGAGTCAAGTTACCCGCTGCATCGCGTTTTACTTTCATACCGGATACCGGAATGTAGCCCAGTTCCGTTACGTCGTTTTGTTGAATTTCGTCACTCAGCATGTAGTCGAGGAATGCTTTTGTCGCTGCATCCGGCTCACCTTTAGTGTACATGTGTTGGTAAGCCCACACTGGATATGTTCCAGCTTCTACGTTCTCAACTGTTGCTTCAACGCCTTCGTATTTCAATACTTGCAGGCTGTCATCCAGGTAAGACAGTGCCAGGTAACCGATTGCTCCTGGAGTCTCGGATACAAGCTTCTTAACTGTACCAGAGGAATCTTCTTGAATGGATCCTTGGATATCTTCTACTTTCGTTCCCAGAGCGAAGTTCTCGAATGTTGCACGAGTACCGGAGCTGCTAGGACGGTTAACGATAACGATGGCTTGGTCTGCACCGCCAACNTCTTTCCAGTTCGTGATTTTACCGGAGAAGATATCGATCAGTTGTTGTTTCGTCAAATCTTCTACACCTGCATCTTTGTTGCTTACTGGTGCAATTGCTACTACTGCTACTTGGTGATCAACCAGTTCTTTTGCTTTTGCTTCATCTTCCAGCTTCTCTTCTGCAAATACGTCGGAGTTACCGATTGTAGCTTGTCCGTCGGATACTTGAGTCAAACCCGTACCACTACCGCCGCCTTGCACTTGAACTGTTACATTTTTATATTCATCAACTGCCATAAATTTTTGTCCAGCTTGCTCTACCAGAGGTTGCAGTGCTGTTGAACCAACAGCCAGGATGTTTCCGCTAAGCTCAGCAGCTGCTTCGCCTGATCCTGAACCATTGCTTGCTGCGCCCTCTGTACCAGCATCATTTTTGGATCCGCATGCTGCGAGTACCAGTACGAACGTTAAGGTCATCAAAATAAACGGCAACTTTTTAAACATGTTTTGTTTTCCTCCCCCAATGTAGTGATGGCGTTTTGTGAATTTGTTTGTTCACCATCAACTCTTTTATCATTGTAGTTTCGGTATGTCATCTCAAAATCAATGTTTTGTAAACGCAATGTTAAAATTATGGGCGGTGTTTTGAAATATATGGAAGACAAAAGAGTAGACCTATGCACCGAATGGCCGTTCCGGGTCCGGATCGTTCTTCCGATCGCTGTATTGGCTCGGCTTCACGTAAATTACATCGTGCCACTACGCTGACAGAACAATCTTCCGATCGCTGTTATCCCCGGATTTCATTTATTTTTCCCTTTGGTAAAAATCCGGTGATAAAGGCGAGCGCTTCGCTTCTACAGATTATTACTGTCCTCTCCGTTCCAATGTAATGTTAAAAACTCCAGGCCGCAGACGGATGCTCCGCTTCTTCAGAATCGATTCCGTCCCCTCCACTGCTTCGGTGTTGTTTGGTCGCTTCCAAACGTTTCAATCCACCGTCTGGGGAGAGGTGAGAAAATACAAAAGATCAGCCAATAAAAGGCTGGTCTATTATGAATGGATGATTCGATGTATTTAAACTTCATATATAGAAGAAAATAAAAAAACTGCTCTTCTCAAGTGCATGGCACCAGAGCAAAAGCAGCCTATTCTACTAATTCAAAATCCACAGCCATAGGGCCAGTCCAGCCAGGGTAATTACCAATGTTGGGATCGTCAGGATTACACCTGCCTTGAAATAATATCCCCACGTAATCTTCACACCCTTCCGCGACAACACATGCAGCCACAACAATGTAGCAAGCGAACCGATCGGCGTCATTTTCGGACCCAGATCAGACCCGATCACGTTGGCATAGATTAACGCTTCTCGAACAATGCCTTCGGTGTGGGCATCCTGGATCGCCAGTGCGTTAATCAACACGGTTGGCAGATTGTTCATCACCGATGACAATACTGCTGCAATTAATCCCATGCCCATCGATGCAGCTAGCAGGCCATGATCCGCTATGGCATCCAGCCAGCGGCTCAGATGATCCGTTAATCCTGCGTTGCGCAGCCCGTATACAACGAGATACATGCCTACCGAGAAGACCACAATGGACCAAGGCGCTTCCTTGACGACACGTCTCAGGTCAACCGCTTCACTCTTGCGTGCCAATATGGCGAACAGCAGAGCGACGGCTCCCACGATAACCGATACCGGGATCGGCAGAAATTCACTCGAGACGTAAGCAACCAACAAGAGCGCAAGCATATACCAAGCAATGCGAAACATCCTCGGGTCGCGAATGGCCTCCTTGGGATCACGCGCGGCAGAGATATCGTAGCGATGGGGTATACTTTTACGATAAAACAGATACAGCATCCCCGTACTCGCTACAATGGAAAAGAGATTGGGAACAATCATGCGCACAGCATACTCCACAAATGTAATTCCAAAATAATCGGCAGACACGATGTTCACCAGGTTGCTGACAATCAGCGGCAGTGACGTAGTATCGGCTATAAACCCACTTGCCATGACAAATGCAAGTACCATGCGTTCATCGAATTTCAGCGCACGCACCATAGCAAGGACAATCGGAGTCAGGATAAGCGCCGCACCATCGTTGGCAAATAGAGCAGACACTGCTGCTCCAAGCAAAATGGAATAGATGAATAATCTGCGGCCATTTCCTCCAGCGAGTCTCGCCATATGAAGTGCAGCCCATTCGAAGAACCCGGTCTCATCAAGAATCAATGAAATCATGATGATGCCGACAAATGCCAGCGTTGCATTCCATACGATGGATGCCACATCGGAGGCATCATTCAGGCTCACAACCCCACATAGCAAAGCCAGTACGGCCCCGCCTGAGGCAGACCAGCCAATACCCAGTCCACGAGGCTGCCAGATCACCAATGTAACGGTTAACACAAAGATTAGTATAGCTACGTATGTCATAATTCCTCCTGTACCTTCACCCTATTACTACTATTATAAATACACCGCGATGTAAGCGAAAAACCAACGTTATAGTTATACAGGGCAACAGGAGGATTGTCTATCTTTATTTTATTCTATGAACAAGTATTATTACCGGGTTATGCCTGGTCCTTGTTCTTCGGTGTATCTTCCACCATTTTGAACATGCCCAGCAGGCCTTGCAATTGCTCTGCCATACTGTTCAGATGAGCGGATGACGAGGCAATCTCTTCNACAGAGGCCAGCTGTTCTTCCGAGGAGGCCGATACGGATTCCGTATTCGCAGCACTCTCCTGGGTTACAACGGAAATATCATTCATAGCTTGGGCAACACGAGCCGCCCCATCCTCTAACTGCTTCGTTGTTTGTGACAGATCATCAAGCGTATGTGCTGCATCTTCAACGGCCTCACGGATCTGTGCGAATGACTGTCCCGAAGTATTTACTGCCTGAATCCCATCCTCCACTCGGGTCTGGGCAGCCGTCATGGCACGCATAGCGGCATCCATATCCAGACGGATATTATGGACGAGCTCACCAATCTGTGCTGCAGAGCTGCCGGATTCTTCTGCCAGTTTCCGAACCTCACCCGCTACCACTGCGAATCCGCGACCGGCGTCCCCCGCTCTCGCCGCTTCGATGGACGCGTTCAGTGCAAGAAGGTTAGTCTGTTTAGATATGGTCGCAATGACATCAACCATATTCCCAATTTCTGTGGACCGCGCATTCAAGGACTGAACCACCACTGCCAGTTGCTCCACGGTTTCCTGAATGCTGCTCATCTGATCCACGGCCTGGCCTGCCGCTTCATTACCGGAATACGCAGCACCGGATGTATTCCGCATGTTCTGTGTAATGGATTGCACACGTTCAGACATTACGCGAACATCTTCGGCCATACGGCTCATCTGGCCCGATCCGTCCGTCACACTTTTCACTTGCTGCTCCGCACCTTCCGCAAGTTCCTGAATGGAAAGTGTGGAATGTTCAATGGCCTTGGTCGTTTGCTCCGCACTTGCGGACAATTCCTGAGCGGAAGCCGATACCTGCTCCGTTGTCTCCTGGACACCCAGAATCATCATCCGGAGGTTGTCTACCATCCGCTCGAAATATTTGGCAAGATCGCCCACTTCATCCTTTCGTCCGGTTTCCATCTTAACCGTCAGATCACCTTTGCTTACTGCCCGGGCAGACTCTTGCAGACGCCGAATTGGACGCAGCATGGAACGTGTAAACCAGAGGATGAATACCAGCGTCAGGAAAGTTGCAGCCAGAATGACGATTAACGTCGCCATGCGGATGTCTTTACTGGCATGGGACAATTCACTTTGTANCATCGTACCGCCTATCTTCCAGCCCGTTGCTTCATTGGTGGAGAAGGTCATCATTTTNGAATCACCATTGTAGGTGTAGTCGAACGTTCCTTCTTTGCCTGCGTACATCGGATCAAGTGCCGCAGACGTTTCTTTTGTACCCGATTCCATTATAGGTGAGGAGATATAGTTTTTCTCCCCATCCAAGATAATGACATATCCTTCCTTGCCCACCTTAATAGAAGCCTGCTCGCTTAGTTCCGTCAGATCCAGAGACAGCCCCACCACACCCGACTGATCTTCCAGTGTTTTGGAGATAAACACGACCGTTACTCCGTCCGTATTCTTAGAAACGGCTGAGACAGCGGGATTGCCCGGATTGGCCATCGCAAGCTTGTACCATTCCCGCTCCCTCGGATCATAGTTGGACCCTTGTGCGCTGCCGGCTGTTTCTTTTCCCCGAACCATGGTGCCATCTTCTGTTCCTACAAATATATTCATAGCATCGGGGTGCAGCCCGACATATTGCTGTAATTTCACTTCTATCTCGGAAACGCCACTTTCCCCACTGAGCATGTCTGTTCGAATGGAATCAGCAAAATAATTGATATCATGAATCTTCGCATTTACATGGGTCTCAATAATTGAATTCGTTGTGCTTACACTTTGTTTGGCACTATCCATCAGCTGACCTTCTACCGTACGATCAGCAATTAATAGTGTAATCATCCCAATGATTAAACTGGGCACCAGTAAAACAGCCAGAAAGGATACCAGCAGTTTATTGCGTATACTCCAGATAAAGCCCTTTTTCTTGTTTTTCTTTTTTGCTTTATTTTCTTTCTGTTTGCCTGGTTTGGCAGCATTCTTCACTTGCCCTTGATCCAGATGTTCCCCCATCCTGCTTCTCCTCCTCTAAAAAATTCAATCTGTCTTTGTTCGTATGTAGGACACTCTCCATGTCGACTTCAACCCTTATCTATCAAACCAAATCTATCTATAGGGTTATCTTATATATCGGCTCAAGTTCATATTTATTTGATTACAAAAATTGACATGGCATGACAAACAAGCCACTCCGATAACCCGAAGTGACTCGTATATGTATACATAGTAAGGAGGCATTTATTTAGGCGGATGTTTGACGATATGGACCCTGCGGCGGCTTAGCCGATGGTTTACCAAAGTAATATCCCTGAGCCAGTTCGATGCCTATGGAACGGCAAAAATCAAACTCCTCCATGCGTTCGATGCCTTCAGCAAGCACACGTCCCCCGAATCGGCGTGACATCTCAACAATATCGATAATTTGCTGTTGTTTAACCGGATCACGATCACAATGATCAATCAGACTACGATCAATTTTGACAAAATCGGGCTCCAGCCGATTCATCAATTCAATGGTTGAATACCCTGCCCCGACATCATCCAGTGCAACCGACATTCCACGGGAACGATACACCGAAAAAATATGTTGAAGGATGGACATATGCTGAATCTGTTCCGTTTCCACAACTTCAAACACAAAATCCTTCGGGTCCAGTGCCAAGCGTTCAATCGCCTCAAACGTATGGGTCAGGCAAAATTCAGGATTGTATATCGAGGAGGGCAGAAAATTCACAAAGCGTTTAACACCATGAGGCAAAAAAGCTGCACTTGTTTCGATTGCAGTAATCCTTGCGGTCCGATCCAAAAAAGAATGTAATCCCGTATCCCGGGCAACCTCAAATAAGTCATACGGGCTAAATGGAGTCCCATTTTCGGAAGGCCGCAGCAGGAACTCGAATCCGATAATCTGTTCAGTGGCATCAACAATAGGCTGCATATGACTGCTGAATTGATTGTTCAAAATAATGGATACCAGGTCTGCATGCTTGAATCGAGATTCCAGCATCCGAAGACTAATCCAACCTGACTGATCCGCTTGTTCATGAATCGGAGTTACCTGTACTGTAATGGACTCTGGCAGGATTGTTTCGAGCTTCTGTATCACTCCCAGCCAGTTCTGTACAGATTCAGCATTCGTATAGCTCATCCATATCGCTTCTTCCGAATGTTCAACATGCACACCCAACGTTCGCAGCGCTTCCAGCAAAACGGGGAAAACGGGACGCAGATACAGAGTACCTTGATCCTCAATTGGATAGATTGGACTGCAGCCACTGCAATTCATGTAGAACCCCCTTGCCGGTTTATGTTTCTATTTCAATTAATGTTTACTGGTATATACCCAAAGTTTGTAAATATTATAGCATGGGTCATAAAATTAATCTCTAGTGTTTTGATGACTTCCGGTATGAACGTTTTTGCTACAGTCTTAAACATTTTTGCAGAAAAAAAGACCGTCAGTCTGATGACTGTCGGTCTTCATTATCCGCTACATATTATGAAGCGGGAATTACGATTTTCTGTCCAACTTTCAGTTGATGTACATTTGAAATTTTGTTGGCTGTGGCAAGCTTGCGCCAGTCCACTCCATATTTCAAGCCGATGCGGTACAGGTTGTCCCCTTTTTTCACCACATATACCACTTTGCCGCTTGCTGGTTTCTCAGGTTGCGGTTCAGGTTTTGGCGTTGGGGCTGGGGCTGGCGTTGGAGCAGGCTCCGTTCCCGGTTCAGGAGTCACCGCTGCTTCTCCAGTCAATTTCAAGCCATACTCAGCAAAACCTTCATCATTGGTACCAATGAAAGACATCGCAGGGTTTGCTTCAACCAGTGCCTTGGCGTCCGGGGAAGACGCAAACACGACTTCAAGATCGTCCAGTGCTGCTGCAGTTACACTTGCAGAAGGCTTGATTGGTGCCAGTGACCAGTTGCCATCAGCCGCCGGGTTAATCGTTTTGTTATCACGGATATAGTCAATGATAACCTGACGGTTCTCATCCGGTGCTGCCAAAACGATACGTTTACCGTCCGGATTGGCCAGTTTAGAGGAAGAAGCACGATAGTTATTCGTTGCCACGATAAACTTTTGCTCCGGATCGATCGGTTTGCCATTGAAGCTGAGATCCTTGATCCGGTTTGCCGAAGCATTCACTACGGTTGCTTTGGAATCGTATTTTGCAGGCTGAGTCACATCGATTTGGTACGTTACGCCATCGATAACATCGAAGTTGTACGTCGGGAAATCCATGTTGATCAGCTGCTGCTGTCCGCCCTTAGCCGGGTCGATCTGATTGAACTGGCCCGCAGACCATTCCAACCATTCCTTGATTTCAGCACCGTTAACCATAACGGCATGTACCGTATTTGGATATACGTATAGATCAGCTACGTTTTTGATCGCAATGGTGCCTGCAGGGATATTCGTGTAGTACGAAGCACCTGAACGGCCGCCCGCTTTAAATGGAGCTCCTGCAGACAATACCGGGATATCTTCATACTCGGTTCCTTGCATGTGTTTCTCCACGTACCATTTCTGTGCATTCGTTACGATCTGAATGGATGGATCATCCTGAACCAATGCGAAGAAGCTGTTGATTGGAGCAGTTGTCTCTCCGACCGGACCACGTACATATTCAAGAGTACCCTCGTGCTCGTCATGAACGGCATCGATGATCTCCTGATCCGCATCAACCAATGGCTTCTTGTTCGCAGTGTCATAGATTGGACGCGCTTCCGTCGCGGAATCTACCACGGTCCATTTGCCATTAACCAGTTCCAGATCGAGGTCGATGATTCCAAGATGATCGCCCCAGAATCCTGGTTCCACCGCTGGAACACCATTGATGGTGCCTTTTTCAAGATCCACCCCTTTTTTGCCTTCAAAATCAGCACTTGGGAATACCTTGTGGGCATGTCCAAACAAAATGGCATTAATGCCTTCCACCTGGCTCAGATAAAGCACCGAGTTTTCCATCAGATCCGTTTGAGGGATATCTTCAAAACCGGAGTGAGGAATGGCAACGATAATGTCCGCACCTTCAGCCTTCATTTGCGGAATGAATTTCTTGGCCGTAGCGATAATATCCTTGGCAATAACTTTGCCTTCCAGATTAGCGCTGTCCCACTGCATGATTTGCGGCGGTACGAATCCAATGACACCCACCTTGATGGTATGCTCTTTGCCGCTCTCATCCGTTACTTTTTTATCCAGAATCTCATATGGCGTGAAGTAATTCTTATCGTTCGTTTCATCGTCATCGCCGTCATCTACATAGACATTCGCATTAATATAAGGGAAGTTGGCGCCCTCCAGCGTCATGTCCAGGAAATCGAGACCATAGTTAAACTCGTGGTTCCCGATGTTGCCGGCATCATAATCGAGCAGATTCATTGCTTTATATACAGGGTGAGTCTCACCCTTTTGAAGTGGATCGATTTTGGCTACATAGTCTCCAAGCGGGTTACCCTGAATCAGGTCGCCATTGTCGAACAACAGGCTGTTCTTCGCTTCATCACGCGCTTTTTTGATCAGCGTAGCTGTCTTGGCGAGTCCATACTGATCGGTCTCTTTGTCGGAGTAGTAATCATAGTTAATCAGATTGTCATGAATGTCTGTTGTTTCCATGATCCGCAATTTTACTTTGGCAGCATCTGCAGCCGATACAGGTACCGGAAATACTGCAAGCACGTTTAATGCAACCAAAGCGGCAGTTAGGCTCGATAATACTTTTTTGTTCTTTTTCAAAATAACCCCTCCCGGTTATGTACATTGAATCATGCCATAGTGTGCAAACGAATAGCGCAGAAATAGCATAGATTTCATGGGTTGTGCGTTCTGAAATCACGGTCTTCACCAGCTGAATTCAGGTTAGCTTATCTCACATGAACATCTATTCATATCTGTGCGTATCGTTTACATTCCAAATCATAACGCAATGAGACGTGGTTGAAAAGCATTATTTTTTACATTATCCGCACATAGAAAGCCGACTTTACATAATCATGCGGAATTTCGACATATTTCTCGCTTTTTTTGTTAATATATAGTTTACCCAACGTGTTAAATACGTATATTACATAAGACTTACATATGTATCCATTTCATCCTGTCCATTAGCCAGCAAAAAACCGTGAAGCCCTAATGCCTTCACGGTTTATATGTCCTTCAAGATATATCCGATTATTCAGTGCTCCCAAAGAACGCTATTATTTGACTGCTTTATTGTTCCCACACATGATGCTCATGGTCCTTGCCTGTATATTCAATGCGCACCGGTGTAATATCCAAAATTACATAATTCGGATCGTTCGGGCCGTCAAACCAGGCTTTCAGTTCATCATTCCATACCTCTTCGCGCAGGTTTTCATTTTTGGTCACTTCACAAGTTCCTTCAATCTCAACCACTTCTTTGGAGCCACCCGCTTCATAGCCAAGCAAAAGACTTACATTAGGGTTGTTCTCAAGCTCCTCCACCTTATGTGTGCGGCGGTTCGTCGCCAAATGAATATTCATACCATCATTGAAAAGCGCCATATAGCGGGATTTCGGTTTACCATTCTCGACAGTTGAGAAGCTGCAAAAAGGGTTGTTTTCCAATGCTTTTACAATGTTTTGTTCTAGTTCAGTCTTATTCATGGGACATGCTCCTTCCGGTTGGGGGTAGTTTTGAAGCGCTTATGGGCAGCCGTTACGGTTACGGATCGTTCTTCCGATCACTGTTGTCTCCAAATTTTCTTGATTTGATTTTTGTAAGGTTATAATTCAGNGACAAACGTGACCGCTGACGCTTCTTCAGAATCGATTCCGTTCCCTTCACTGCTCCCACAGTTCTTCAAATCAGGGATAGTTAAGCCAAAGGATTACAGGACACCTCATTAAATGCCCGTCTTGAAGGCTTCTTCTGATGTTATCGAGTAAACATCGGCTTGTTTATATATAAGTTGCGTGACATAAAAGCCTGTACTTATAGTGTACCCACCCCACCTATGGTGAATCCATGAATCCGTTCGTAAACGTGACAATATCGGAAAGGTTATTAGTTCATATCTCCAAGATAAATCCGCGATGGCTCACGTTTTAACAGCAATTGGCCAATGGTTTGGGGATACAACCGGACGGAAGGCAGATCCTCAAGGGCGATCCATTCCACCGCGACCTGATGATCATCCGGGTTGGAGCCTTCAAATACTGTGGCATTCACATCCTTCAGACTGCATTCGAAATAAAATTCTACCTGGTGAATGTCCGCATCCCATTCGGCAAACTCATGATTTTTACCGATGTATTCCCGGATATGCAGCAATTCTCCCACGGTCACCGCCTGTCCGATCTCCTCCAGACACTCGCGGGCAACCGCATCCTTCAGTTCTTCCCCCTTTTCCTGTCCCCCACCCGGGAAAACATAAGCTGCACCGTATTGATCCTCCAAACGGATGACGAGCAGCCTTCCATTCTGTACGATGACCGCCTTCGCGGAATTTCGTATCGGTTTCATCTGTTCATCGACTCCAATTCATTCATATGTAACTATCTCGAACGGTTCCGGTTCCGAGCCTATCTCAAGCATGACCTGCAGCCGACAGGATTACTCCTTCAGCTTCAAGTAACATGCGGATTTCTCTGGCAAAAGAAAGGGCATGTTCCCCGTCGCCATGTATGCATATGGTCTCCGCTTTGAGNGGAANCNNTATGCCTTCCGTGGAGACAACGATACCTTCATTCACCATACGCAGCACCTGAGCCAGTGCCTGTTCCGGCTGCTGAATGACTGCTCCCGCTTGACTGCGGGGCGTCAGTTTCCCCTCTGCCCCATAAGTCCGATCGGCAAACACTTCACTCACGCTGCGCAAACCGATCCGATCCGCTGCCTGAATGAGCTCGCTGCCTGCGAGACCATACAGGTATAGTTCAGGTCTCACGTTGTAAATCGCCTGTGCAATAGCTTCAGCAAGCAGCCTATTCTCCGCGGCCATATTGTATAACGCGCCGTGCGGTTTCACATGATGCATGCAGCCGCCGTAAGATCGGACGAAGGCATCCAGTGCCCCGATCTGGTAGACCACCATGTCATAGGCTTCCTGTGGTGTTATATCCATACGTCTCCTGCCAAAACCCTGCATATCCGGCAAGCCGGGATGCGCTCCAATTGCAATCTGATGCTCCATGGCCTTTTCCACCGTTGATCGCATCGTAGGCGGATCCCCTGCATGAAATCCGCAAGCAATATTGGCCGAAGTAATCAGCGGCAAAACCGCTTCATCCCACGGCATTCGGTATATACCATAACTTTCTCCCAGATCACAATTGATATCCACCGTCTTCATTGGCGATCCTCCGTTTCGGTCAATCTTCTGCGGATGAATGCAGCGCTCAGCTGTAATCCCCGTTCCTGCTCCAGGAATAACCGCTGCGCTTCTTCATGTGTAATTGGCTGAAAAGCAACCCGAGTCCCTGGCCTAGCCTGGGCCAATACCGGCAAATCCACGCTGGCTACCTGTGCAATCACAGGATATCCTCCAATGGTCTGATGATCTGCCATCAGTATGATGGGCTGACCATCTGCTGGCACCTGAACAGTGCCATAGGTAACTGCTTCCGATAGCCGGCTCATGGGTCGTTCAAGCTCCAGCCTTGAGCCCTCCAATCGATAACCCATCCGATCCGACTGAGGAGCAATCACGTACCGCTCACTATACCATCGTTCCAGGCTGCCCTTGGTAAACTTGGAAATATCCGCGCCTGGCATTACACGTATCACTGGCTCAAGCTGATATAAAGGCCATTCTCTGCTTGATAGATGCCATATCGGTGCCTTCATTCGTGTTTTCTCCAGCTTCACTTGTTCCAGTAATGGATGGAGCATGGCTTGCGCTTCCCAAGATGCCTCCCCAGCAGATAAAATATCTCCTGTCCGCAGAGCTCTGCCTTCCAAGCCACCAATACCCGTTTTTAGGTCCGTACTTCGGCTCCCCATGACCTCATTCACCGCGATCCCGCCGGCAATGGACAGGTATGCTCTCAATCCGAATCGACATCTCCCAAATTTCAATACACTTCCCGCTAATAGCCCGACTGGGCGCCACAGGGGAACGGGATGGTCATCCACGGTCGCCGACAGATCTGCACCACATAGAGCAATAAGACTATTTTCATGAAAGCGAAGTTCGGGACCCGTCATGGTCATTTCCAATACAGCTGCATTACGGGAATTATTCACCAGCATATTGGCTGCTCTTGCTGCAAATGTATCCATGACCCCACCAGGATGCACCCCATGCCGTCGATATCCGTACCTTCCCTCATCCTGAACCGTTGACAACAAGCCTGGGCGAATGACCTCCATTCTCATCCTTCGCCCTCCTTCCATTCCATGTAATCCTGCTCAGTTATCGCTTCAAACCGAACCCGATCCCCTGCCTGCAGTAGACTCGGCTGATCATGCTCAGGACGAAACAGCTTCAGGGGTGTTCGTCCGATACATTGCCAGCCCCCGGGCGTGGCTACCGGGTATATTCCGGTTTGCTCGCTGCCGATTCCCACGGTTCCGGCTTCTACCTTAAGCCGGGGAGTTGCTCTTCGGGGTGTAGCGATCCGTTCCGATAACCCGCCTAGATAGGGAAATCCCGGTGCGAATCCAATCATGTGAACCAGATAATCGCCAGATGTGTGAATCGCAACGACTTCATCTGGCGTCAGTCCGTTTTCTCTCGCAACATACTCCAGGTCAGGCCCGAATGAACCCCCGTAGCAGACTGGAATCACAACGGTTCTGGATTGGTTATGTACGGAATCCTCCAGCATCTCTAACCGGGTCAGTATCATTCTGCACACATGTTGATATGGAGAAATTCCACTTTCTCCTTTTTCTGCAGCNGATCGAGTAGAAACTGCAACAACCATTGGATCANAAAACAATGCAACGGACGCGTACGACGGTACCAACTCCACCATGCCCGGAAAGGGACGTTCCTCCANCCNAGTACAGATTGAGATCACTCTGCGGTGAACTTCATCCGATATCACATCTCCGCAACGGATCATCACCCCAGCCTCACCCAGTGGAGACAGCATCTCTTCCGTCCATACAAACTTGATTCTGCTCACGCCATCTCCTCCCTTACCTGCAAGTTTAGGATAGCTAATGTTCTATTTCGAGCTCAGGTGCACGCTACAATTGTACAATTCACACGCCCAGGATCCAGCTTTCTTTTCTATCCGGGTAATCGAGGTATTGGACAACTTGTTGCTAATATCAAGCGCAGGTACCAATCCTCTGAGGGTATTACGCAGAATCGCGCCATGACTGACCACAATGACTCTGCCATCGGGGAACTCTTTGCAAATATCCTCAATCGCAGCACTACCTCGCAATGTCCCAGCGTCTGCAGCTTCCCGTCCCAGCTCAAGGCTGCTCCAGTCCGGGCCCCATTTGGCTATACGCTCTGCTTCTGTTGTTCCTTCCACTTGTCCGCCGCCCATCTCACGGAGCCTCGGGTCCAGACGAATCTCATCAATCCCCAGCCGTTCACTGATGATCTTCGCCGTCTCACTTGCACGCTCCAGGTCACTCGCATAGATGGCATCCCACGATTCCGTACTCAGCCTTTCCGCAAGCAAAACAGCCTGTTCTCTCCCCTCCTGATCCAGCGGATTGTCCGTTTGTCCCTGGGACCGTTTTTCCTTATTCCATGCAGTGCTTCCGTGACGTATTAATGCAAACTGTGTCATAGTGTCCCTCACTTTCTTCTATAGTAGGCGTTTAATCATGTTGCCGATCATTTAATCCGTGTCTAACTCATCCTTGGTAAAATGCCTGCGTTCCTTTGGTTTGGCAAATTTGTTGCCGTTGTATACTGCGGACCCGTTCCTTGGAATGGAGAGGCTGTTCCATGGTGTTTCTTTCAGCATTTTGGCCGCGTAAATGATCTGTCCCACATGGTATGGATAATGCGCCAATTGCCGCGTAATGGCCTCCATGACGGTATGACCTTCATTGCGAATGTATATGATCTGTGAGAGCTGTTCCGGTGTAAAAGAACGAATGGCACTCAGCAAACAATTCCAGCCTTCTTCCCACTTACCCAGCAGTTCTTCGCGTGTAGAGATGTCATTTACGAATTCGGCATCCCGCGCTCGCCAGGGCTTTTCTCCATCGGTTGTGAGCACGTCCGTCCATCGGGATAACATATTGCCCCACAAATGCTTCACAATCACCGCAATGCTGTTGGCATCTTCATGCCACGCCTGAAATAATTGCTCGGTCTCAAGCTGTTCCATAGCCTTCTCTCCGAGCTGCTTATAGTACAGAAATTGCTTTTCGGCTGTCTCCAGAAATGCCTGATTCATATTCATATCCAATAGGCCAACACCTTTCTGTCCATATTGAAGTACAGGGCTTGCTTTACTCGGGAAATACAAGTGTCCCCTCTTCGTTCGGCGGAAAAGGGATCACTTTCTTCACCGCATCCAGATTGAGCTCGCCATAAATATGGGGGAACAGTTCATTTAACTCATACAGATCCTCATATACAAGTTCCGGCTTCAATGTTTTTTCATCAATAGCCAGCAACAGCAGATCCGTACGCCCTGCGTAAAATTGTGCTGCTACCCATGGAATCTGCTCCTTGGTAGAACAATGAATGAATCCATCCGTCTCCAGGCTATCGGGTGCGTACACGTTCTCCTTGGATACCTGTTCCCATACTGATTGGGAAATAATGCTGTAGATCATTGTTCCGCCTCCTTGTCATTTCTTCCTTATATGTATCTATACATCATTGCAAGTATTATAGATCATCCCGGATACGGGAGTACAATTTTTGATCGGTGAACACGCCTTTGATCTTCAATTGTTTGCGAAGCAAACCTTCATATGACATGCCCAATTTCTCCATGACCCGCGCAGAGCCGACGTTGCCTGCGTTGCATTTTCCTTCCAGCCGGTTGCAGTCCAATTCCCGAAAGCAGTAATTGACGATGGGCTGCATCGCTTCAGCAGCAATCCCTTTATTCCACTCAGTGCTTGCAATGGCATAACCCAGAGAAGCGCTCTGCATAAGTTCATTAAAATGAAAAATCCCCCCGCGGCCAATCAGGCGCCCCGTATCTTTTAGAACAAATGCCCAAAGATACACCAACCTCTTCTCATAATTGTCCAAGGCTCGTTGAATGTATTGAACGGAATCATCCAGGGTCTCATGGCAGTTCCACAGACTCTGCTCGCTCACTCTTGGATCGGAGGCAAATGCAAAGTAATCTTCCGTATCGTCTAATGTAAGCCGTCTAAGCAGCAGCCGTTCCGTTTCAAATTCGGGTGCTTCAGTAAACAGCTTCTCAATGTTCATACACACTCCTCCTATTTTTTAAGAAATAATGGTCTATCACGAACATACACAGAATCCCTGCCGTGTACCTGATGAGATCTGCCACAAGAAATCCGCGTCCCAGAATCAGAGCCCCCAACATGGTCGAGCGCACCTCATTAAGCCATGGCGTCTGGATCATCTGCGAGAATTCTATTGCCCAGCTAAATACGAAGCTCATCAGGAAAGCCCACGCCCTACTTCGCCNGATCCATATCATACGAATTCCAAAATAGACCATGCCTGCCCACAATGCATCACCAGCATGATCATGTAAGAAAACAGGCAGCATTTCCCCGTAACGACGGGATGCCAGCCCTGCTGCCATCACCATTACTGCGGCAATAAAATAAATTCGTCTTCCTCTGATCGACATCACCTTCTCCAATACTTACNATCCATCGGACCTAACCCGAAGTTGCTATTTAAACAGCAATTCTCTGCCTCAAGTAAGCCCAATCTTTCAGATCCCCATTTGAACTTATAATTGTTGCTTTTATGTGGATCACGTCCTCTCCGTTTTTGTTTCTGGGCGCACGGCAGGTATCCCACTCATTGCGGTGACTTTGTATTTTTGTATCTAAAAAGGGACGTATATTCTACGCCCCCTTCGCTGTCCATCCCTATAATGTAAAAATGCTATGTCACTCGCTGTATTGAAATTAAGCTTTATTTTACCGTTACCGATATCGTCACTTTCTTGTTGTTCCACTTGGCGGTTATGCTTGTTTTTCCTTTGCCCACAGCCACCACTTTGCCATTGGTTACGGTAGCTACGCTCGGTTTTGTACTGCTCCAGGCTGCATTGTTTGTAACAACCGTCGTTTTGCCTGTATCATACTGCGCCATAATGGTTAACATTGCGCTTCCCTGCGGAGATAACACAAGCTTTTTCTGGCCTGTAATTAACTTTTTGAGCAATGGAACAACCGTAACTTCTGTCTTTATTGTCTGATCCTGATAGGTTCCTGTCAAGGTTGCCTTTCCTTCGGTCAGCGTTTTGACCGTCCCGTTTTTAACGGTTGCCACTGCATTGTCCGAGGAAGTCCATGTTACCTGCTTCGACAGATTAATTGTTTTTCCGTTGGCATATGTACCAATGACCTTCAGTGCTTTG
>Ga0058696_1000319_pt1 | contig 20707 bp, 22 predicted proteins | sample AgamicMgSfrz_FD_55077 | JGI IMG/M metagenome (GOLD analysis project Ga0058696, IMG submission 55077) | Agave microbial communities from Guanajuato, Mexico - Mg.Sf.rz | ecosystem: Host-associated > Plants > Phyllosphere > Phylloplane/Leaf | place: Guanajuato, Mexico | collected 2012-05-30 | reverse complement strand
ACTTTTTCATAACTCGCATTCTGCGATCGGTTCTCCCCTTCAGCAATAACCCGCTTCATTTCCTCGTTAAGTTTGCGCGCCTCTTCAACTAGATTCTGAGCTTCATCCAGTTTCGTCTGATGAGCCTGTTGTGCCGGTTGAAGAACCATACTAATGCCGGTCACCACATTACCAACGCCTGTCCGGTAACGAGCCAGCTCCAGGATATACTGCTGCTGATTGAATGGCAGTCCTTCGTCTGCTTGTTTTTTGCTCAAGTAATCCGTATAACGTGCTGCGATCTCGGCAGCAGTCTCCGGTGTTTCTTCCATCATTTCATCGTAAATGGCAGGTGAAGGAGGGTTCATAATCAGAGCTGGGAGATCTTTCAGTTTATTGGCCGAATCCGTCTGATTGGCTATCGCCTCATCCAGCAATTCCTCGCGTTTGTCATACAGCTTCTGTAATTTTTTGAGCAAGTCTACGGTATGCGCGGCTTCTTTCATTTCCTCCGACATCGGCTTGAAACGATTGACCACCTCTAACGTGAAGTCAACCGGAGCCCGATATTTCATATCCTCCTGAATCTGGCGGTTGAAGATATCATACCTGCCCAATTCCCGCTCCATGCTCAGGGAAGTTGTATCCCACTGAATATCCAGAATGGGGAATCCGTTCTTCACATCGGATGGCTTCACGCTATCATTCAGTACCTTAGCCATAATGGCTTCACCACTGCTGTCTCCATAGCCAAACAGGCCATACTCCCTGAGCGAAGTATCATAAGCAGACATCACCGATCTCATAGCTGCATGAGCCATGCGTTCTGACTGAACTTTGAAGGCGGCTATCCGGGCATAATCAATGAATACCGCTACAAACATGTAGATGCCCGCCAGGATTAAGATCAAGAACAGGGTTACAGCACCTGATTCACCTTCTTTTTTTCTGAACAGCGCCGCTCTCCTCCTCTCTCTACTTTTTGGTTTTGCCAAAATGCTGCAGGACCTGTCCTGCTTCAGCTGCTGTTCCGGTTTCCCCGCTGCCGTTCCCTTTAAATTTGGCAGCATAATAACGGACCAGATCCACCGTTCGGATAAATTCCGCCGGCTCGACAACGGCTGATGAACCTTGCGTCAGAACACGGTTACCCGAATCAAACAAAAAAGAAGGCAGCGGCAAAGAAATAACCTGCTCCAGCTCAGTTGTAACTTTTCGCTGTACCAAAGAATTTTGATATTCGATCGTTCCGCGCATGCCACTCGGCATGCCTTGAACGGCTTGGGACAACTTCTGCTCAGTCACGCTCCCGCCTTCACTTGCGGGCAATGGAACACTGATCTGATGATCCGCGCCAGCCCAGCCAAACAGAGCGCCGAGCAATCGGTCATCCGTTAATCTCCAGTAGAGATTGTCATGTTCGCCTGCCGCTACCTCACCTGTCATGGCCTGCTTATGACTGTTATCCCAACTGTAGGCGGCACGTTCCGATGCTGCATATGCATGCTGGTTTAAAAAGGTTTTTTGATACATATACATGGAGAAAAACAGAATTAACACGAGAACAAACAGCACCACCGGGAAGACCAGGGAAGCCTCGATCGTGAAGCTTCCATCTTCCCTTTTGAATCGTTTACTCAAAGAATTCATCACTCTTCTTGCTAACTTGACCAAGCAAGCGAGTCACCAAGGTTTTAATTTGATCTTTGAAAATCAACGCAATAATAATGATAACGCCAATAATCAGAATCAGCTCCAGCGTTCCAAGCCCGTCCTCTTCGTTCCAAAATGTACTTGCTTTGCTTTTCATTAATTCCCGCATTCCCATTCCCCCTACATATTCATCATCATAAAAGCAGGTGCTCCGATCATGACCACAATCGTAAAAAAGATCAGTACCATCGGAAACACCAGCTTAGAAGAAGCCTGTTCTCCCTTTGCCCGACTGACAGCCTTGCGTTTCTCCCACAACACATGTGAGAGATCCCGCAGCGCGAGTACAAAGTCACCTCCCCCACGCCGGAAATTCAGCAGTACTGTCGTTGTAAAAATCGTAACTTCCTGCACACCACAGCGGCGGCTGAACTGTTCAAACGATTGTTGAAAAGAATACCCATTATTCCAATCGCCGACAGTCTTTCGCAGCTCGTTGTAGAGCGGATGGTCACGCTCCCCCTGACTCGCAACACAGTGAACGATAGCCCGTTGCACGGTTTCTCCTGCTCCTACAAGCAGCACAATCCGGTTTAACAACTCCGGCAGCTCCATAAGAATGTCCTGGTCTCTTCGCTGTACCTTGGTATGAAGATCTTTATAGAGTGCAAAAGGCAGTGCAACAGCCAGGGCAAGCCCGCCTAACAGACCTCCATTTCCCATATCACCAACGAGTGATAACAGACAGCCCACAAGCAGCATCAGCCAGGCATACGTCAGCATTTCTGCACTATAGAGCATCGTTTTCTCTCCGCTGTGCTGTATGCCGTACATTTTCTGGATGGAATGCTGCATGCGGTACATCAGAACGGGCAATCTGCGGCCTACCTCGTATCTGTCCAGTAAAAACAGAAAGGGACCATGCAGTTTTTTCAGACGCAATCCTTCCATATGAAGTTTACGCAGATGCCGGTAAGTCTGTCCTCGTGTTCGGTCCAGCACCAGCCACCCTGCTCCGAGCAAACCTCCGATTATAACGGGAAGCAGCATCGAATCAGCTCCTTATACTTTGATATCCATAATGCGTGTAATCCACAGATAACAGCAGGCGAGCAATACCAAAGCCCCGCTGGAGATCAGATAACCCATACCGCTATACAGTGGTTCCATGAAATCCTTGGCCGTCAAATTCAAAAAAATAAGAAAAATAAAAGGCGCGGCAAACATCGCCTTGGACTCGAACCTTTTCTGTGCCACGGCGACCATGATATCCTGCTGGATGTCCAGCTTCTCGCCAATCACTGCAGAGGTTCGGCGAACCACCTCGACAAGATCTCCACCAGTCCGCTTGCACGTGATGAATACATCTGCAAAATTCGTTATATCCTCGATGTTAGCCCGGTCTGAAAAGTCCTGCAGCGCCTCCTCAATCGGTTGCCCATACTCCATTCTTGTCCGCAAAATGGTAAACTCCCGGATGAGGTCGGTATCCGCTTCGGGATTGAGCATCCGCAGATCCTCAACCGATTCCTTAAATCCATTTTCCACGGATTTCCCCGCAGCTAGGGCGGAGGATAACGCATATAACGCTTGTTTAAAATGTAGACTCAGCGTCATTCTTCTTCGTTCCAGCAGTACCTTCGTCCAATGTTTTGGCACCCATATGCATCCCGCAGCCAATATCACCCCTGCCAGCCAGTGATGATAGAACAACATACCGACACCGAAGAATAGAAGTCCACTAATCAACATGCAGACGGTCCGTTGTCTCCCGGATAGCATGTATACGGTGTAATCCGTTAACGCCTGTCTGGACTCACCCAACCTAATCACCTTCCAACCGCTTTAATTCACGTTGTTATCTGATTCTTCTATTTCTCTGTAGTACCGTGCTATGTATTCACTGAGCCAATCCCCAAGCCCGGCCATTTGGATTTTCTCAACCTGCTTCAACTTACCGACTTGTACCAAGCCTCCAATAATCTTGCCTTCCCTTTCTTCCCGCTCCTGGAAACGAAAGAGCGGGTTCAGCAGCACTTCCCCGTCCTTCATGCCAATGACTTCACTGATTTCCGTTACTCGCCTCGAACGGTCTCTAAGCCGGGATAGATGAACAAAGACATCAATTGCCGAGCTGATCTGCTGCCGCACAACCGAAATGGGAAGCTCGGCCCCGCTGAGTACCATCGTCTCCAATCTGCTGATCATGTCCGGGATGTTATTGGCATGCCCAGTGGATAGACTTCCGTCATGCCCGGTGTTCATGGCCTGGAGCATATCGAGTGCCTCCGCACCCCGCACCTCACCGATCACAATGCGGTTTGGCCTCATCCGCAGGGAGGACTTGATCAGATCCCGGATGGAGATTTCACCCTTGCCCTCGGTATTGGCGTTACGTGTCTCCAACGACACCAGATTCGGCACCGTGACAATCTGCAGCTCAGCGGAATCTTCTATCGTAATAATCCGTTCATCCGCAGGGATAAACTGTGATAATGCATTCAGAAAAGTCGTTTTCCCTGAACCCGTTCCGCCCCCGATGAAGATATTGTATTTGCTGCGCACCAACTGCTGCAGCAGCTCTGCCGCTGCCTCATGCAGGGCACCTTTCCCAATCAGGTCCGACATGGTCATCGGTTCACTCGGGAACTTCCGAATGGTCATGGTAGGACCCTTCAGCGCAATCGGCGGCAAAACAATATTGACCCGTGAACCATCCTTTAGCCTCGCATCCACAATGGGGGACGACTCGTTCACGATCCGGTTCACCCCGGATACGATCATCTGGATAATATCCTCCAGCCTTTCTCTGGATTCGAATTCGAGCTGGATTTGGCTGACTTCCCCTTCCTGCTCGACGAAGATCTCCCGATGACTGTTAATCATAATCTCCGAAATATCGGGATGATCGACTAGCGGTTGAAGAATGTCCAACCCACGAAACGAATCAAACAGCCTTTGTACCAGTGCATGTCGTTCTCCAGAGGTCAGATCATCCAGTGCAGGATCAGATAACACCTTGCGCTCAATCCCCTGCCACAATTCCTTGTCTCCGGCTGAAGACGTTAAGTCGAGACCTGCCCTGACTTCCCGGCGCAAGTTCTGGAATTGCTCTTCACGGTCCAAAACTCTATTGGACACATCACTCATCATGCCCACCCATCTCCCTTATGGATGCGACCCGTCTGCTTCAGATTATCCTCTCCGTCCTGTACAANCATGGCACACAACCTTTTCACCTCACGCTGGAATATGGGAGAGCTTAGCATTACTTCCTCCTGGTGAAGCTGCTTCCATGAAGGAATATAAGGCAGCACCGCATCCAACTGCAGCTCAGGCCGCGGAACAGCATTGACTACGCTGTCCCGGTATTTGTTCACGACAAAGCGGGCACGATCCAGCACACTTTCAACCAAGTCAGGCTTAGTCCGCTCCGCATGCTGCAGCCACTGTCCCCAGCGGTGCATGGCGGACAGGTCATCTTCAACCAGCCATACCAAGGCATCTGCCGCTTCCAAGATACCTTGGCTGCGTCCATCCCAACCAGAATCTCCATCCAGAATTAACACGTCATACTGTCCGGAAGCAGACAAATAATGAAGGAGCCCCGTCGTATCTTCACACGACATCTGCAGCAATTCCTTCCGGTTCGATAATGGCCAGAACACATCTGCCTTCAGTCCCTCATGACGAAGCACATAACCATCGATGCCCTTGGAAGGAGCCTGGGTCGTCTGCCCCTGCTTGCCCGATTCCTTCCTCCCGACCTTGAGATCATACAGCAGTCGGGACAGCCCCGTTTCCACATCTGCCACACGCTGCACACTTCGGGATAATCCCTTCTCCAGGAATGGCAGCACGCTATCCAGCGTCTCCAGATTAAGATAGAGCACAGCGTAGCCTGCCAGTCCGAGCTGCTTCGCCATATGCAGTGCCACTGCGGTCTTGCCGCTTCCTCCCGAAGCTGACACCACCCCAATGGAAATGGTTTGCTGTCCGGGACGATGCACCTTTTTGCGACGCGGCTGCCGGCTTGCATTCAGAACCGAATCCAACAATGCAGGCAGAGGTTGATATTTCATTAACCGCTTGTCTTCCTCCACATCCTCATCACCTTCACTGAGAAGCAGCCAAGGCACACCCGTCCCTTCGCCCATACTCTCCAGCCAGGGATTCAGAAACTCAGGTTCAGCAATAACNAGATCCGGCAGTTCCTTTCCTTCATGTTCATGCATATACTCCTGGAACGATTCCCACTGTGAAAAGGCGATAAAGCGCATCGATGCACCAAACGAACTCCCCTGCACAAAGTCAAGCCATGCACTGATATACTCCTTGTCTTTTGAAGCAAGAACGGCCTTCAGCACAATCAAATTCTTCTTCCCTCCCTGTAGAAAAGCACAAAAAAAAGCACCGACCACGATCCGCATAAAATATGCAGATAATGGACGGTGCTTCCGTCACGTGCTATGAATGTATGGATAATATAGCATACAATTTCTGGACGAGCAAGAGATTTATACAATTAACAATAATACGATGCCATCCTCATGAATGATAAGGTGCATCAAATTCAATTATGTTGCGGTCTGGATCGAGGACAAAGATCTGTGCAAATCCGGCCACACTATCCGGTCTCGCTTCATACTCAATCCCCTGCTTTTCCAGCCAGGCTATCGTTTCTTTATGACTTTTCACCCAGATGGCAAAGTGACCATCCGTCGTATCAATTCCCGCCTCACGCAGTGTATGTCCTTGCGGATGCTGGAGCAGATGCAGCTGCTGACTGCCAATCGCGTACCATGTGCCTGTAGAGCGGAAAGGCGGACGTTCAATTTCCTGCATACCCAGCAGTCCGGTATAAAATTGCTTAGCAACATCCAGATCACGCACAGCCAGGCTAACATGATGGATATGAGCATATTCAATCATCGCGTAATTCTCCTTCCAGTCATATGATATTAATAAAAAAAGTTAATCGCTTACACGACTATACTATACCTTCGTGCTTCCTGACCAGTTGTGGCAAAGAGAAAAACACCTTCGATCCAAGCGGGTAACCTCTCTGGGTTCACTCATACTTGGATCTAAGATGTTTTCAAATTTGACACCACGTTATGCATTGAAAAAGGGATGCTTTTAGCAAGCTTTATCTCTCCCTATTTCGCGCTATCCAATGCTTCCTGTGGAATCTCAATCGCTTCAACTTGGTTATGGTTAGAGAAGGTGCTGGTCATCTTCATGTTCATCGTGATTTTCTGGCCTTCCTGCTCCATCTCCATCACCATATTTACGTCCGTACCCACAGGGAGATATGACTCCTTGTTCACCATATATTTCATTTGCATACTTGTAATATTCATTTGCTCAAGCATGGCTTGTGTTTGGGCGTCCGTTCCGTTCTGCTCCATGACGGATTGAGCCAATTCCTTCACGTTATCACCGGATACGTCAGCGTTAATGACATAATTGTCGCCCTCTTCGGTAATTTTGGTGTCTTCCGCAATTTTATTGAATTGATCCAATTCATCTTCCGGGTTCAAGCTTGATTGCATTTGCTCAATTAGCTGCTTCGTTTGATCGTCGGGAATTTTGACCCATTGATCTCCAACCTGCGAATAGATGGCATCGGAAGTAATGTACTGTTTCACGTTTTGTGCTTCCTGCCCGGACATTTCCATCTTCATCTCCTGATAGATCATCATCGGATCTTTGATGATATCCATCTTCAGTGATGTTTTAACCTGCTGATCCTGTGACTGTTCGCCACCCTCCAGCTTCAGATTTTGATCAATGGTTGCATCGCTCGAGAAGCTTTTCATTTCCTTGGCTGCTTCATTCGTTTTGGTAATCAATTCTTCCAGTGTAGGGAGTTTTGTCTGCTGCTCTGCAGGCGTATTCCCTTCGTTTGTCGCTTCGCTGCCAGCCGGCGGCGTTGCAGTGCTGTTATCTGCATCGTCTCCGCATGCTGTCAGGCTTACTGCCAATAATGCCCCGATAATCAATGTAGTCCACTTCTTCAACTGTTTTTCCTCCCAAAATAAATATGATCCGTAACCATTACCCAAATGTTTCCTATATTAATCATGTTTGCTGTATATACCGTTGCGCTAGCATGATTTACAAGAAACGATTCTTGATGTCAGGTGTCGGCAGCATACATGCTTCATCCTTGCCAAACCACCGGTAGCGATTACGGGCAACCCAGTTATATACAGCATTACGAATGAATTTGGGCACAAGGATGAAGACATATAATAATGGATATGGAAATTTCAGACCTTTGGCCAGCCGAAGTGCAGCGGTAGAACGTGTATAGTAACGGCCATTTTCGATAAGTACAAACGTATCCATGCTGTCTGTAGACAGGTTTCCTTTTTTCAGCAAGTCCTTGGCTACATCGGATTGGAGCGATGCAAAATGATATTTTCCTTCCGGATCACGTTTGATAATCCATTTGGTTAATCCTTGGCAAAAGTGACAAACCCCGTCCACGAGTACAATGGGGTGTCCCTGATGCTGATCCGCTCGAATTGATGTCATAATCGAGGCCTCCTCATATATGGCTGTTAGATTAACTTACCCACTTTTCCCCTTCACGTTCGGCTATCACAATAATTATACAAATCAAAAGTAGAATAGAAAAAGAGCGCAGGCTCTAAAGCCTACGCTCGTATCTGTTCGGGCAATTACTCAGCAATTGCCTTTTCCATCCACTCATCTTCAATCATTTGTTGATGCAGGTCTCCTGCCCACTGGTCCATGCATTTGCAAATGAAATCTTTGCGGCATACTGGACAAGGCGTTTTCTGCAGACGGCTGATCGCTGTCATCTTCCATTCCGGAGATTTGGAGTAGAATACGCGGCACTGTGTGCCATCTACCAGCTTCATCGTAAATTCATACAATCCGTCATTTTCGTTTTTGCTGGCTACTTGCAATTTTGCAATACGTGGTCTATAAGACATGGATATCACCTGTCAATTCAAATTTGTTTCCTGCATGACTTTTCTCAGTACTAAGTCATATTAAAGAAATTTTAGTTCGATGTCAACTCAGGGAGCACGAACCTCCCAGCTTATTTTGAATTGATTCCATACCCACCAAGTTATGCCACATTATCCGCCGAACAAAATATCCAATATCGTTCCTACCTGACCCTGCTTTTTGCCTTTCAATACATCGGGGTCGAACACTTCCACATAGCCACATGAGGAACAGGCTACGAACAAGTAGTGATTATGCTGAATGTCGAACATTTTGCTAAGACCAGCCCCCGACATGGACACTTCCTTAATGTTGCAATCCGTTCCCCGACATTTCGTACATACAAACCTTCGCTCAATCATCTCTTCAATACTCATTTGCATTCCCCCTTTATCAGATGCCTGGCATGAAGCAAGAGTATAATTATGTAAAAGAGTACGCGATCTGACCTGCAATCTCCTGCATTTCATATGATTTTAAAATATAAAGCCCTGCCGTTTGCCAGCAGGGCTTGTACCGAACAACAGGTATCCAGGATAGCCTGCTTTCATTTATCTCTCCCTTTACTCCAGCGAGTATAGGTTTATACCACGTTCAGTACGACATCAATGTTGCCGCGAGTCGCTTTGGAATACGGGCAAAAATCATGAGCTTTGCGAGCCAGATCCTCTGCCTGACTATGGTCCACACCGGGCATACTTACATCCAGCCGGACCGACAACTGGAATCCGTCATCCGCAGGGTCTTTTCCAATGGATACATTACTTGTTACAACCACATCTTCCAGTTTAATACCTGCCTTACGCGCCACGTTGGCTAGAGCACTCTCGTAACATGCACCGTATCCTGCTGCAAAGAGCTGTTCAGGGTTCGTACCTTCACCACCGGGTCCACCCAGCTCTTTTGGCATTTTCAGATCATGTTTAAGCACACCATCTGAAGATGTTACCGAACCAGTGCGTCCACCTTTGACTGTTGCAGTTGCTGTATATAAAGCTTCCATTAGAATCTCTCCTTTTACTCGAATATTTTTGCTGCCTACAATTCAATTTAAACTTCTGGCTTATTTTGAAACGGATTCCGGTCACCAAATCAGCTTCTGCATCTTTTTCATTTTCATACATCAGCTCTTCATCCTGATAACACCATTTCTAGTTCGGAGGTAAATTTTCTGAGGTTGGGTAATATACTAGGGGCCTAATCCATTTTCCGACTCGTTTTGTCCACCTACATAAAAGTTGCACTAGACAAAAATTATTGAATGAGTACAATGTAAGTAACGACATATATTTTCAGACATATAAAAGTGAATGGCTCCGGTTTTCATTATAAGGAATATCAATACGATCATTAATAAAAAGTCAGGTGAACATTTATGAGTAAAAAAAATCCATTCAATTCTCCTTCGGCTGAGCCATTGGCTGCAGCAGGCATGGCTCCCTCCCTTGGGGAAGCTCACAGCTCCATGAAAGTTCCGACAAACGCCGCCTGGTGGAAAAAATTCCTCGCCTTTGTCGGCCCCGGTTATCTGGTCGCTGTCGGCTATATGGACCCGGGGAACTGGGCAACAGATATTGCCGGCGGTTCCCAGTTCGGTTATACGCTATTATCCGTCATTTTGATCTCAAACCTCATGGCAGTCGTATTGCAGTCACTTGCAGGCAAGCTTGGTATTGTAACCGGACGGGATCTGGCCCAAGCTTGCCGCGAACGGTTCAGCATGCCGGTTGTCATTATGCTCTGGGTCTTGTGCGAATTGGCCATTGCAGCCACGGATCTGGCTGAGGTCATCGGTTCAGCCATCGCACTGAAGCTTCTGTTCAACATCCCGATGTTATACGGCGTTATTATTACGGCTGTGGATGTTCTGCTTATCCTATTGCTGCAAAATAAAGGCTTCCGTGCCCTGGAAACGCTGGTCATCGTGCTGATGGCAACCATAGCCCTCTGCTTCGGGATTGACCTGTTTCTTGCCAAACCGGATATGGGCGGAGTACTCACCGGATTTGTACCCAGCGCCGAGATACTGGAGAATCCAGCGATGCTATATATCGCCATCGGAATCATCGGAGCAACGGTTATGCCACACAATCTGTATTTGCATTCTTCCATCGTGCAGACCCGGCAGATCGAACAGACCACTCGGGGAAAAAGAGAAGCGATTCGATACTCCACTATGGATTCAACGATCGCTTTGACCCTGGCCCTGTTTATCAACGCTGCCATACTCATTGTGTCAGCCGCTGTATTTCACAGCGCAGGTATGACGCAGGTCGCTGAGATTGCAGATGCTTATCACTTGCTCACCCCCCTGCTGGGCACAACCATTGCAAGTATCCTGTTTGGTGTCGCTCTGCTGGCCTCAGGTCAGAACTCAACACTTACAGGAACACTGTCTGGACAGATTGTCATGGAAGGCTTCCTGAACATCCGGATTCCGGCTTGGCTTCGCCGGCTCGTGACCCGGTTAATCGCAATCATTCCTGCCGTGATTGTGACAGCTATCGCCGGAGAGCACGGAACGGAAGAATTGCTGATTTTGAGCCAGGTGATTCTATCCTTGCAGCTGCCTTTTGCCGTTATTCCACTTGTGATGTTTACCAGTGACAAAAAAAGCATGGGGGCATTTGCCAACAAGTTGTGGCTCAAAATGGTCTCTTGGATCATCGCTGCCGTGATTGTAGTACTGAATGTTTATCTGATCATCCAGACCATCATGCTGTTCTAATCTAAATATGTGGTAAAAACATATTTTCTCTAATCAGAAATTGATAAAAAAAGGCTGATCCCCTCAAGAATATATAACTTGAGGGGATCAGCCTTTTAGCTTGCCGTACATTTGCCTTGTCCACTATTTAAAGACACGTGAAGTCATCTCTTTTTCCATCTTATGCACTAATCTTCAGCAGACACAAGCAGAGGAATAAGCTGCTCCAGTGCTTCGATCGTCCAGTCTGCATGCCCCTGACCCTCCAGCTCAGGCTGAAACCGTCCATAGCCCTGCAAAATACGTATCGTTCGCATCCCCAGCTTCTTGGCAGGAATGATATCGTTATCAATCCGGTCTCCAATCATGACCGCTTCCTCGGGTTCACATCCCGCCTGTTTCAGAGCTACCGCATATAGCTCCGGGTCCGGCTTGGATACACCTTCTTCTGCCGAACAAGCCAGAACATCCACGTACCTCCGCAGACCGTAGCTCTCCAGGCGCCCCTCTGTTCCTGGACTCTGGTTGGCAATGATGCCGATTCGATAGTGGTGTGACAATTCCTTCAACACCGCGTCAGCCGAAGCGAATGGCTTCTCCAGTTCCTTCCGAAACTTCAACTTCTCCTGAATCTGCTCCCTATGACGTTCATCGCTAATCAGCGTTCGAATGGCTACCCTCATGGGCCACTGCTCATAATTTCGGTAACAGGAGGCGAAAATCTCTCGCACTTCCTCTATCTTCACCGGATATCCAAGCAAGCAGGCTTCTTTAACAAACTGCCCAATAATATCATCTACCGGATCCCATTCGTCCACCAGCGTATCTCCTACATCAAAGAACAACCATTTTAACCCACGTACATCCGGCACGCCTATTCCTCCTTGTTAGCCATGAACGCAACCTTTATGAATCAACACTGTGCATTAATGCTCAAATAAAAAAGAAGACCCACCATCTTGCATGAGTCTCCTCAGAATTCCGTTTTTTCATAAGTTCAATTATAACAGGCACCTTACACCGGATCAATCGGCAGCTATCACATTAACCATTAAGTAAGAAGCCAACTTCTCCATTGAGGGAATACACAATTCGGTCAGCTCCCATCCCACGGTAAATGCCTTTGGGGTGACTCTGTTCGGTAATCACACACAGCGATTTGGAGGTCCAGGAACGGCAGATCTGCAAATAGCGGCAGGTCAGGTTCAAACTATTCTCGAAAATGAAAACGTTACCTACGCTCGATTGTGGTAGAAACCACTTCTGAGCTTCAGCTGTATTCATGCGAATGACGTTCTCCACTCCGATTCTCCGGAGCTTCCGTTCTTCCCCTGCACTGTTGGTCAGAACGGCAAACGGCATTTTTTTGTACATCAACAGCCTGATAAACTTGCGGCCTGCTTCATTCGGTGCTGTTACTAAAATCATCTCATTATCCATCATTCGTTCCTCCCTTGGCGTGAAAAGACAACAAAAAAGAAGCGTGGGGGACCAAGGCCTCCCGAACGCTTCTTGAATAACCCATGACGAAAACGCCATGAATATGCGTACGGCTTGTTGCCTCTCCCTTTAACGCTTACGAGGTTAGCTGACGGATTCGGGCGCGAGAGTCGCCCTATTTCCGGCTTGCACCGAAAAATTCACCCCATGGATTAGCTGCATTGACAGCCATTCCGATTGGTTCCCCCGTTTCCCACCCATGAATGAATGGAAACTCAGCGATTAAAACATCGTTCCTGTTTCATGTATTGATCAGAGCGATATTATCGTTTGTTTCGTTGTTCATGTTAAGTTGAATTGAATTTGAAATTACGATATGAATCATACACCCGTGCCATGTTAGTGTAAAGTCTGGTCAGATCACCGAATGGACGAATTTAAGGCATTACACGTCAATGATATCGCTTACAACCAATCCGTTCTCTATCCATCTCTATCAAGCTCGCTAATTCTCGTCCTTATAAAAAACGTATGTCATTTAAGGATTCTGTAGACAAGAATAGAAAGGTATTTATCATTTAATTAATTTTGCATTATCTAATTGTAAGCAATATAATGTAGTTATACGAATCATTAACCCTATTATACGAAATGGAGGCGACGAATCATGACCGTTTATGACTACAAAGTCAATACTCTTCGAGGCCAGGAAGTGGAGATGTCCGAATATCGCAACAAGGTGCTGCTCATAGTAAATACGGCGAGTAAATGCGGCCTGACCCCGCAATTCGAAGGCTTACAGGAACTTTATAACAAATTCAAAGATCGGCATTTTGAAGTATTGGGCTTCCCGAGTAACCAGTTTGCTCAGGAAAAAGGATCTTCCGATGATATTGCAGAGTTCTGTCAAATGAATTACGGCGTAAGCTTCCCCATGTTTGAGAAAATTGATGTCAATGGTTCAAGTGCTCATCCTCTCTTCCAGCACCTGACAACAGAGGCACCGGGATTGCTCGGTTCCAAAGCCATCAAATGGAACTTCACCAAATTCCTCGTTGATCAGAACGGACGCGTCGTGAAGCGTTACGCACCAAAAACGACTCCTGACCAAATTGAGGCAGATATTGAGAAACTGCTGAAATAAAGCAACACGGAGAGGCCATGATAACAAGGAACCAGGGAAAGCCAGGTTCTCTGTGAATGGCCTTTTTTTATCAGCACGTCTTCTCCAAACGCAAAAAAAGAGGTTCTCCGTATTCGGAAAACCTCTTCTTGTCGTACATTATGATGCGGTCGAGAGGACTCGAACCTCCACGGGCATACGCCCACTACCCCCTCAAGATAGCGTGTCTGCCATTCCACCACGACCGCATGTCGTAAATAATCGGCAACAAAAATGATTATACAGGATTATGATGTAAAAGTAAAGCACTTTTCAAAAACGAATCTACACTTGCGTTTTTGTTCCATAAATCGGTTTTTATCGTCATGATCTCTTAACTATTGCATACATTAAATTTCAATTCATTTTGATCATTAATATATGTTACTTTNTCTCCCGATAAGACAACATTTTGAACACCACGCTTTGATTTTCTNGAGTCTCTAGCCTTTTGTGTCACTAATAATAACATTAAAATAACAAAAGTACAAAACATCAAGAAATTATTGACAAAATACGGATGTTTATGTGATTATATATATCATATAATTCGGATTTTAAACATAAATGAATTAAAANAGGAATATTAATGTTAATTAAATTNACATTAAACGAACGTAGGAGGCGAAAGACCATGAACCGCGGGAATAAGCTGCTCGATTATGTCAAACTGCTTGATTCCTCCATTCATGTCGGAGGTTTTACCCATTCCTTTGGTATGGATGTACTCATTGCCGAAGGCAGCATACGAAATGCCGATGATCTGGAATCTTTCATGCGCTGTCAGCTGCATCCCAGTATCGTTCGACTTGAAGGCATGGCAATTAAAGGCATCTACAGTGCAACTGATCATAACGACACTTGGCGAACGGCTCTCATTGACAAATTGGTTCATGTTCAGCGGACCCCTGCTGACCTAAGGGAACAAGCCACTGCCATGGGCAAAAGACTGATCAAGCTGGCCCGGGCCCTTCACCCCTGGATTGAATTCAGCCAGCTCGAGCACACCCTTGCCAAATACGAGTCTGTTGGCTGCCTCTCCACCGTTCACGCTTGGATCAACCACCACCTCGATATCCCCGTCGAGGAAGCGGTAATGGGTTACTTGCACTCAGCCATGAGTGCCTGCATAACCGAAGCATCCAAAGTCCTCCCCTTGGATAACGAAACAACCCAGGAACTGCTGGTTCGCCTGGCCGCAGATCTGGAGCATGAATGGAATACCGTGAGCGCCTCTGCTGCGGATGGACCGGCACAGCCAACCTCAATGTCCATGAAGTCGTTGTTCCCCAGCTTCCACATGCTTGGCGCAGGCCTTCATGCTTACCGCGCCTAACCTTTCCACCTCCAAGACTCCCCCTTATATTTCCCGGACGAAAAAAGCACGCAGCAACCTCCTTGCTGCCGTGCTTTTTTTTTCGTTCCACCTCTCCAGTACACGTTTTTACGTCATTATTAGACATGGAAACACTAAATTTCATCATTTTTAATTGTTACATGACGTAATTACGTATATAATAAGATACACAGCTCGCATCTCCCATTATTCCCCACAACCGAAGGCGGGTTGAATACTTCTATGAAGGGTGAACCCTTTTGAACAAAAAGAAACCCGTGACTCCGTTCGGATGGGCCATCAAACGTCGCCTAACGGAGCTTCAGATGGATCAGAAAACGTTTTGTGAGAAGTACGACATCCCGCCGTACCGTTTATCCAATCTCATTCATGGTACACGAAAAGCAACCCGTTTCCGAAACCAGGTCGCAGACATTTTGCAAATTCCTGATGAACTACGATGACACACTCATTGCCACGTCGTCCCGATCCCTTAACCGATTGCCAAGGAGGGCCTATTACATGAGCTTCTTTACGACCGACCTTGAAAGGTTATCCTTTCAGTCCATCCGCCATCAGCTCATCATTGTCGACCGCGACTGGAGAATCCGCAGCTGCAATACCGCATGGCAGAACGGACTCGGGCGATTGCATCTCTTGCAGTACAAATCAGACATCCGCCAACCGTCTCACGAAACGTTTCATTATCTTCAGCTGCTGCAGACATGGGCAGCCCAGGAGGAGGAAACGGAAAATTCGTCGATTATTGAGAAGCTAGAGAATATTCAACACCCTTTTGTTCACTGCCATACATATGACATATCCTTGCAGCCTGCGAACCTGGATCTTAGATGGTTCCGTCTGGAGCTGACTCCCCTGACTCAGACAGACCCTCCGTCGCCCATGGGACTAGCTCTGATTGCGCACACAGACATTACGGAACAGAAGCGGACTGAACAGCAACTGAAGATGGCTCTGTCAGAAGTGCGGACACTACGCGGACTGCTTCCCATATGCGCCGTCTGTAAACAGATTAAGGACGAGCAGGACGTCTGGAATTCAGTCGAAGGTTATTTGGAGAGACATACCCATGCAGAATTCACACACGACATCTGTCCGGACTGCATTCGCAGGCTATACCCGAAGTACTCCAATATTTTGGATAAGCGCTCCTGAACAAAACAAAAAATAACCACCTCTCCTAGACGGACAGGTGGTGTTCAAATTGGGACATATCCAATTCTTCGGGTGTTCCTTGCAGTGCAATTGCTCCCTTGTCCATGACATAGATAAAATCCGCAGCACCGCGTACAAAGTCAATGCTCTGTTCGACGAGCAGCACCGAAATGTCACCCCTGGCCTTGATTCGCAGAATGACCTGCCGGATATCCTCGACAATCGAAGGCTGTATACCTTCCGTTGGTTCATCCAGCAACAATAGTCCAGGCCTTGAGGCNAGCGCTCGCGCAAAGGCAAGCTGCTGCTGCTGGCCACCACTCAAATCGCCGCCCTGCCGTCCATACATGGTCGCAAGTACCGGAAACATCGCGAGTACATCTTCAGGAAACGTCTTCACCCCAGGCGCAGATGTCTCTAGACCGAGCAGCAGATTTTCCTTTACCGTGAGCTGAGGGAAAATCTCACGTCCCTGAGGAACATATCCAATACCCGCCTTGGCGCGTTTGGCCGGCTCCAAAGCGGATATATCCTGCCCTTTCCAGTGGATGGCCCCCTTCCTTGTTTTGAGCAGGCCCATTAACGTTTTCATCAGCGTCGTTTTGCCTACGCCATTCCGGCCCATTAGGCAGACCACCTGTCCGGGCAGGACATCTAGATTAACACCACGCAGCACATTGCTTTCTCCGTAGCCGGATTCAATTCGTTGCAGCGACAGCATGATCGTCCCTCCTTTTTCCCAAGTAGACTTCGGCTACCCTGGCATCTTCCTGCACCTCAGACATGGTACCTTCCTTCAACAGCTTGCCTTCATGCATCACGGTCACTTTCGCGGCATACTCACGGACAAACTCCATGTCATGCTCCACGACCACAACCGAACGTTCACGTGCTATCCCCTGTAACAACCGGCCCGTTTTATGCGTTTCCTCATCCGTCATCCCCGCCACCGGTTCGTCCAGCAACAATACNCGCGGTTCNTGAAGCAGCAGCATCCCAATTTCCAGCCACTGCTTCTCGCCGTGAGAAAGTGCTCCTGCTCGTGTATACACACGGTCTTGTAAACCAATCTGCTGAATAATCCGTTCCATAGCAGTGTTTATTTTCCCAAACCGCGGAATACCAAGAGTCCGAAGAGGTGAACGCTGACTTTCCGCCGCCAAGGCCAAATTCTCCTGTACGGTAAGGCCTCCGAAGATGGACGGCGCCTGGAATTTGCGACCCACGCCCTTCCGGACGATCTGATGCTCCTTTAAACGCGTCAGCTCTGTGCCATCTGCCAGCCGTACCGTGCCGGATAGAGGTTTGGTTTTACCGCAAATCACATCCAGCATTGTCGTTTTCCCGGCACCATTGGGACCGATTAGAAAATGCAGCTCATGCTCATGCAGCTTCAGATTCATGCCTTTGACTGCAACGAATCCGCCAAAAGCTACAGTAATATTTTCAGCCATCAACACAGGTGAAGCTTCAGTAGACTTTAGGTTTTTCCTGACTGACTGGGACATGCGCAACCTCTCCTCTCCGTTTCAGCAATCGAACGACGTTTCGATAGACTCCAACGAGTCCNTTAGGCATGAACAACACCACCGTNACAAACAGCCCACCGAGAACAAACAACCAGCCTTCAGGGTACGCCTCACTTATCCCGGTTTTGGCCGCATTCAGAACCACNGCCCCGATCACAGCCCCAATCAGCGTGCCGCGACCACCCAAGGCAACCCATAACACCATTTCAATTGAGGGAACGATCCCCATCATGGACGGCGAGATGATCCCGACCTGAAGAACAAACAGCATACCTGCTATTCCCGCAAGAGCCCCGGAAAGGGCAAACGTTAGCGTTTTATACCCCGCCGGATCATAACCAAGGAAACGTACCCGGTTTTCTCCGTCCCGCGAAGCTTCCAATACCTGACCAAACCGGCTGTTCACCATTTTCCTGCAGAGCAGATACGTGAGCACCAGGATCGCAAGCGTGATATAGTACAAAGCAATCGTTGTCCCTGCAGAATGAAGAGTGAAACCGAAAATGGAGTTATATCCGGTTATACCATTGGTCCCCCCGGTCCACTCTTGTTTCCCGATAAACAAGGTAACCGTGATGAGCACAAGAGCTTGCGTCAAAATCGTAAAATACACCCCGGTAATCCGGTTACGAAACGTAAACCAGCCCAGCACAAATGCCAGTAGTGCAGGAAGAGCAATACCCAGAATCAACGCCACTGGAAATGAACGAAATGGTTCCCAAAACCACGGAAGACCTGACAAGCCGCTCCACCCCATGAAATCAGGCAGGGATGTGCCGCTCGCCTGCAGTTTCAGATACATGGCCATGGCATAGCCGCCAAGACCAAAGAACACCCCATGCCCCAGACTCAGTACCCCGCCGTAGCCCCAGATCAGATCCAGTCCAATGGCCAGAATAGCCAGTGCCAGGAATTTAGCGAGCAGGCTAAGCCGAAACTCGGTAGAGATTAGCGGAGCAAGACACATCAGGATGAGTACGACCGCCCAGATGATTCTCGTTTTCAAACTGCCTGACTTCAGAAGTGCTGACATCATATAACCCCCTTCTTCACGTTAGTCGAGACTGCGAGTCCGCATGGCAACCAGGCCCCGCGGCTTCCATTGCAGAAAAGCAACGATACATACAAACACCAGCACTTTGCCGATGGAGGCAGAGGTGTAGGTTTCAAACAACGTATTGAACATGCCAATTCCGAGCGCGCCGCATACCGTCCCTACCAGTTTGCCGACCCCGCCAAGAACAACGACCATAAATGCATCCACAATATAATAGGTTCCGAGCGAAGGGCCAATCGGCCCGATTAACGTCAGAGCACAACCCGCGATACCAGCGATTCCCGAACCAATGGCAAAGGTCATGCCATCCACCCGTCTGGTCGAGATTCCGAGACATCCCGCCATGCTTCGATTTTGCATGACAGCCCGCATCCGTCGTCCGGAAGAAGTACGGTATATGTACAGATACATACACAATAGGACAACTGCAACAAGCGCAATGATAAAGAGCCGTTTATACGGAAATACGATACCGTCAGAGATCATAAGACCGCCGTTAAGCCAGGACGGACTGGATACACCCACATTCGGCGCCCCGAAGATGGTACGTGCGAGCTGCTGCAGCATCATCCCCACACCCCATGTAGCCAGCAAACTGTCCAGGGGTCTACCGTATAAGTGCCGAATCAAAATGACTTCAAGCAGCCAGCCGATAAGTGCAGCCACACCAAACGCAATCGGCAGGGCCACGATAAAATACACTTCGAACCATGCTGCCGGAGCATACGAAATGAACAGATTTTGGGTCACATACGTTGCATATGCACCAATCATGATCAACTCACCATGAGCCATGTTGATGACATTCATGAGACCAAATGTTACTGCGAGCCCCAGCGCAATCAATAACAGGATCGAGCTGATACTAAGGCCATTGAACATTTGCAAAACAAACATATCCATCCCGATCACCCTTTCACATACTAAAAGTCTCTCCTAATCCAAAAGCCATCATCGAGACTTCGCGCCAACGCTTTAGTGTAATATTGTACGAGGGTGCGCTGTCCCACCCTCATCCGTGATCTCAGAAGTTTGGACATGAAGGACTTACTTATTGATTGCTTAGAGAAGCTCCCCATTCATAGGTTTTCAAATAAGGATCAGGCTTGACAGGAGCACCGGAGTTCCACAATTCCTTGAATTGACCATCTTCCTGCACTTCTCCGATCCGGACGGTTTTGTAAATATGCTGATTCTCTCCATCCACGGTTACTTTTCCCTCGGGAGCATCAAATTCCAATCCTTTCGCCGCTTCTTTGACCTTCTCCACATCGGTTGATCCCGCTTTTTCAACAGCTGCTTTCCACAGGTAAACCGCTACGTAACCCGCCTCAATCGGATCGGCCGTCACCCGGTCAGCACCATATTTTTCTTTATATTTCTCGACAAATGTCTTGTTTTCTGGAGTATCTGTTGTCTGGTAATAGTTCCATGAAGCAAGGTGCCCTTTCAGCACATCTGCTCCAATGCCCCGAATTTCCTCTTCCGCCACACTAACCGACAGCGTCGTCATCTGTTCCGAGGTGATGCCAGCATCCTTCAGCTGCTTGAAAAAGGCTACATTACTGTCCCCATTAAGCGTGTTATACACCACATCCGGCTTCGCAGCCTTGATTTTGCTAATGATGGTACTGTAATCGGTATGGCCCAGCGGTGTGTATTCCTCGCCAACCACTTCTCC
>Ga0058696_1000317_pt1 | contig 20742 bp, 19 predicted proteins | sample AgamicMgSfrz_FD_55077 | JGI IMG/M metagenome (GOLD analysis project Ga0058696, IMG submission 55077) | Agave microbial communities from Guanajuato, Mexico - Mg.Sf.rz | ecosystem: Host-associated > Plants > Phyllosphere > Phylloplane/Leaf | place: Guanajuato, Mexico | collected 2012-05-30 | reverse complement strand
GGTCATGCGCTCTCCTGTGAATTCGCGAATGCAGCGTAGCGCCGACGGGATTCGACGTCGCGCGTGGCGGGGCACGCGTCGGCGGCCTCCGCCTCCCACCAATGCTATCCTCTCGTCCGCTCATCCAGCGTCACCCAGCGAGATTCAACCATCATGACCCGACTGATCAAGCGTGCGTCCGCCGAGGCACGCGCGTTCAAGCAACGCAAGCCGTCCGCCTACAACGGCTCCGAAAAACTCCAGCCGCCGCGCGTGAAGCGCCGCCCGGACATCGACGAACACGACGACGTGCCGGTACTCGAAGCGCCGCGCAAGCCGCGTTTCGCGCCCGTGACGTTCTCCGAAGAAGGCGGCGTGCGCTTCCTGCACTTCGGTACCGAGTGGGTGCAGGGCGCGATGCGGATCTCGAAGCCGCTGCATATCGAGCTCGAATACGCGCAGCAGATGATGGCCTGGCTGCTGTTTCTCGAAACGCCGGAACGGATCGTCCAGCTCGGGCTCGGCACCGGCGCGCTGACCAAGTTCTCGCATCGTTTCCTGCCGCACGCGAAGGTCGAGGCCGTCGAGCTGAACCCGGCGGTGATCGTCGCCGCGCGCACGATGTTCGCGCTNCCGCCCGACGACGNGCGCCTCGCCGTGCACGAAGCCGACGCNTGGGACTTCGTCAACGACCCGGCCAACCGCGGCACGGCGGGCGCGATCCAGATCGACCTGTACGACGCGACCGCGCGCGGCCCCGTGCTCGACAGCGTCGCGTTCTACCGCGCGGTGCGCGGCTGCCTCGCCGATGCCGGCATCGCGACGATCAACCTGTTCGGCGATCATCCGAGCTTCGTGCGCAACATGAAGCACCTGAATGCGGCGTTCGACCACCGNGTGATCGCGCTGCCCGAAGTGCACGACGGCAACCGNATCGCGATCGCGTTCTCGGGCCCCGCGCTCGACGTGCCGTTCGCCCAGCTCGACGCCCGCGCGAAGCTGATCGAGGACACGCTCAAGCTGCCCGCGCGCAAGTGGGTGAAAGCTTTGAAAGCAACGGACGGCGCACGCGATACCGCGTTCTCGATCTGACGCCGGATGCGCCGGCGCAGGCCGGCGCATCCCAGTGACAAGGGGCGGATCACCTCGGGTTCGCCCCTGCTTGACCGCGTACTCGCGGCTCCTATACTGGCGCGAAGCCAGGGGAGCCGCAGCCTACCCGTTTCGCCGCTCCTCTCGGTGCCGTACCCGCTCAACAAGATCGATAACCGGGATAGAAGAGGAGACGTCATGGCTCACGATGCCGACGCCAACCGGGCCGCGAAGCGCTGGCTCTGGCTGCTGGTACTGCCGTTGATCGCGATGGTCTGGGTGCCGTCGTACAGCAAGATCGAACCGCAATGGTTCGGTTTTCCGTTTTTCTACTGGTACCAGTTGCTCTGGGTCTTCATCAGCGCGGTGATCACCGCGTTCGTGTACTTCAAGACCAAGAACGCGTGGAAGGCGAGCGGTACGCAAGGAGGTGCGCAATGAATCTCGGCGCGACCTTCGTCTTCGTCCTGCTGTTCATCGGCGTCACGATCATCGGTTTCCTGGCCGCGAACTGGCGGCGTGGCGATCTCGCCCATCTCGACGAATGGGGCCTCGGCGGACGCCGCTTCGGCACGATCGTCACGTGGTTTCTGCTCGGCGGTGACCTCTACACGGCCTACACGTTCGTCGCGGTGCCCGCGCTCGTGTTCGGCGCCGGCGCGATGGGCTTCTTCGCGCTGCCGTACACGATCCTGATCTATCCGTTCGCGTTCGTCGTGTTCCCGAAACTGTGGAGCATCGCGAAGCGGCACGGCTACGTGACGGCCGCCGACTTCGTCAACGCGCGCTACGGCAGCCGGATGCTCGCGCTGGCGATCGCGGTGACGGGCATCGTCGCGACGATGCCGTACATCGCGCTGCAGCTCGTCGGCATCGAGGTGGTGATCGGCGCGCTCGGCTTCGACACGACCGGCTTCGTCGGCGACCTGCCGCTGATCATCGCGTTCGCGATCCTCGCCGCCTACACGTACACGTCGGGGCTGCGCGCCCCCGCGATGATCGCGATCGTGAAGGACGTGCTGATCTACGTCACGATCGCCGCCGCGGTCATCGTGATCCCCGCGAAGCTCGGCGGCTTCGGGCACATCTTCTCCGCCGTGCCGCCCGCGAAGCTGCTGCTGAAGGCGCCCGACGCGATGAGCCTGAACGGCTACAGCGCGTACGCGACGCTCGCGATCGGCTCGGCGCTCGCGCTGTTCCTGTATCCGCACTCGGTCACGGCGATCCTGTCGTCGTCGTCGGGCAACTCGATCCGCCGCAACATGGCGATGCTGCCCGCGTACTCGTTCGTGCTCGGCCTGCTCGCGCTGCTCGGCTACATGGCGCTCGCCTCCGGCGTGAAGGACATGCCGCAGTACGCGCCGTACTTCAAGGCGTTCGGCCCGAACTTCGCGGTGCCCGCACTGTTCCTCGAGTACTTCCCGTCGTGGTTCGTCGGCGTCGCGTTCGCGGCGATCGGCATCGGTGCACTGGTGCCGGCGGCGATCATGTCGATCGCCGCCGCGAACCTGTACACGCGCAACATCCACCGCGAGTTCGTGAACCGCAACATGTCGCACGACCAGGAGACGCACGTCGCGAAGCTCGTGTCGCTGATCGTGAAGGTCGGCGCGGTCGCGTTCATCCTCGGGCTGCCGCTGACCTACGCGATCCAGCTGCAGCTGCTCGGCGGGATCTGGATCATCCAGACGCTGCCGGCGATCGTGCTCGGCCTGTACACGCGCGTGCTCGACCATCGCGGCTTGCTGGCCGGCTGGGCGGCCGGCATCATCTGCGGCACGTGGATGGCGGTCTCGCTGAAGCTGGCGAGTTCGATCTTCACGATCCACCTGTTCGGCCTCGCAATTCCCGGCTACGCGGCCGTGTGGTCGCTGATCGTGAACCTGGTGGTATCGGTGGTCGTGAGCGTGCTGGTGCGCGTGATCGGCATGGCGCATGCGGAGGATCGCACGCGGCCGGAGGATTATCTCGACGTCGTCGAGAGCTGATACGGGCCGTGCGCGGCCGCGTGCCGCGCACGACGCATTGCCGGCTGCCCGGCAACGAAAACGCCCGCCACCGCAAGGTGGCGGGCGTTTCCTTTGCGTCAGCCCTGCGCGCGTTTCGCGAGCTCCTCGCGCTGCGACAGATCCTCGACGTTGACCATCCAGTGCACGCCGAAGCGATCCTTCGCCATCCCGAAGCCGAGCGCCCAGAACGTCTTGCCGAACGGCATCGTCACTTCGCCGCCGTCGGCGAGCGCATCGAACAGCTTCTGGCCTTCCTCGACCGTCGCCGGGTTCAGCGACAGCGAATAGCCGGCGTGCGCGGCGCCCGCCGGCTGGCTGCAATCGCCGTCCGAGCACATGATCATCGAGTCGCCGATCGTGAAGCTCGCGTGCATCACCTTGTCGCTCATCTCCGGCGACATCGGGTAATCGGGATTCGGCGGGGCGTCCTTGAAGTGCATCTTGAACATCGTCTTCGCGCCGAGTGCCTTTTCGTAGAACTGAAGGGCTTCGTCGGCACGACCGTAGAACGTCAGGTACGGTTGAACTTGCATCGTTGTCTCCTGGAATGAGCCGTGCCGGCGCGTCGGCGCCGGCGTGGCGTCGTGCAAGATTGACTGGGGAAAGGGCGCATCGGGAGGCGGCCGTCGCACCCGTGACGTGGATTGTAGTGCGCGCGCTTGACGATGGAATGAAAAATAAAAACGGCCGCGAACATCATGTTCGCGACCGTTTGCAGCGCTTGCTGACGGCTGTTGTCAGTCTTGCTGACAGCCGCTGACGCGCAGTGCGGCTCAGCGCAGCGCGTCGATCAGCTTCTCGAGTTTCACCGCGTCGGCGGCGAACACACGGATGCCTTCGGCGAGCTTTTCGGTGGCCATCGCTTCGTCGTTCAGCTGGAAGCGGAACGACGCCTCGTCGATCGCGACGCGCTCGGCCGGCTTGTCCTGCAGCGTTTCCGGCGACAGCTTGCGGGCGACCGTCTCGTTGCTCTCCTGCAGCTTCTGCAGCAAATCGGGACTGATCGTCAGCAGGTCGCAGCCGGCGAGCTCGGTGATCTGGCTGGTCGTGCGGAAGCTCGCGCCCATCACTTCGGTCTTGTAGCCGAACGTCTTGTAGTACGTGTAGATGCGGCGCACCGATTGCACGCCCGGATCGTTCGCGCCGCCGTCGCGCGTTTCATTCCATTCGGCGCCGGCCTGCTTCTTGTACCAGTCGTAGATGCGGCCGACGAACGGCGAGATCAGCTGCGCGCCGGCTTCCGCGCACGCGGCGGCCTGCACGAGCGAGAAAAGCAGGGTCATGTTGCACTTGATCCCTTCCTTCTGCAGCACCTCGGCCGCGCGGATGCCTTCCCACGTCGACGCGAGCTTGATCAGGATGCGCTCGCGGCCGACGCCGGCTGCTTCGTACAGCTTGATGAGCTCGCGGCCCTTGTCGATCGAGCGCTGCGTNTCGAACGACAGGCGNGCGTCGACCTCGGTCGATACGCGGCCCGGGATCAGCTTCAGGATTTCGGTGCCGAANGCGATCAGCAGGCGGTCGATGATGAAATCGGTGCTTTCGTTGCGATGATCGCGGACGGTTTTCTCGAGGATCGGCTTGTACGCNTCCTTCTGGACNGCCTTCAGGATCAGCGACGGGTTCGTGGTCGCGTCCTGCGGCTTGTATTGCGCAAGCTGCTGGAAGTCGCCCGTGTCGGCGACGACGGTCGTGTACTGCTTCAACTGGTCGAGTGCGGTAGTCATGGCGATTCGGAAGAAGAGCGCGGGGCGCCGGGTTCTCACGGGCCGCGCGAGCGCGGCGGCGAAGCGAAGCGGCGCCGGACGCCGCTTCCGATCCATCATTTTAGGCCCGATTCGTGTCGCGCACGTTTTGGCGTGCCGGGCGGGCGCGGCGGCGCGCGCCGCGGCAGGCGGCCGAGCCGCGTCACCCGGGGCGCCGCGCGTTCAGGATCACCTGCGTGACGACCCCGGCGACGAGCCCCCAGAATGCCGAGCCGATCGACAGCAGCGTGAGGCCCGACGCGGTCACCATGAACGTGACGAGCGCCGCTTCGCGCTGCTTCACGTCCTGCATTGCGTTCGCGAGGCCGCTCATGATCGAGCCGAACAGCGCGAGCGCCGCGACCGACACGACGAGCGCTTTCGGCAGCGCCGCGAACAACGCGGCGATCGTCGCGCCGAAGACGCCGGCGACCAGGTAGAACGTGCCGCACCACACGGCGGCCGTGTAGCGCTTCGCGTGGTCCTCGTGCGCTTCGGGGCCGGTGCAGATCGCGGCCGTGATCGCCGCGAGGTTCACGCCGTGCGAGCCGAACGGCGCGAGCAGCAGCGACGCGAGGCCGGTCGTCGCGATCAGCGGCGACGACGGCGTCGGATAGCCGTCCGCGCGCAGCACCGCGATGCCCGGTACGTTCTGCGACGCCATCGCGACGACGAACAGCGGAATGCCGATGCTGACGATCGACGCGATCGAGAACGCGGGCATCGTGAACACCGGCTGCGCGAGCGCGATGTGGAAGCGGCTGAAATCGAGCAGGCCGAGGCCGCCGGCTACCACTGTGCCGACGATCAGCGTCGTCACGATCGCATAGCGCGGCGCGAGGCGCTTCACGATCAGGTAGGTGAAGAACATCGCGAGCACCAGCGCGGTCTGGAACTGCGCGGCGCGGAAGATCTCGATGCCGATCTCGAACAGGATGCCCGCGAGCAGCGCGGCCGCGATGCCGGCCGGAATGCGCTTCATCAGCGTGTCGAACAGCCCGCTCACGCCGACGGCCGTCAGCAGCAGCGCGCACACGACGAACGCGCCGATCGCCTCGGGGTAGGGCACGCCGGGCAACGACGCGATCAGCAGCGCGGCGCCGGGCGTCGACCACGCGACCACGACGGGCGCGCGGTAGCGCAGCGACAGGCCGATCGTCGTCACCGCCATGCCGATCGACAGCGCCCAGATCCACGACGAGATCTGCGCATCGGTGAGGTGGGCGGCGCGGCCGGCCTGGAACATCAGCACGAGCGAACTCGTGTAGCCGGTCATCATCGCGACGAAGCCGGCGACGAGCGCGGACACGGACGTATCGGCGAAAAAGCGGCGGCCGCCGGCGCGGCCGGCACTCGCGGTGGACGAAGGGTTCATGCTCTCTCCGGGGCGGCCGCTCGGATGCGGCCTGTATATCTGCGAGTGGGTGTCGTTACTTGCTGAGTGCGCGCATCGCGGTTTCGAGGCCCGCGAGCGTGAGCGGATACATGCGATGGCCGAGCAGGTCGCGGATGACCGCGACCGACTGCCGGTACTCCCATAGTCGCTCGGGCTCGGGGTTCAGCCATGCATGATGCGGAAACTGGTCGGCGAGACGGCGCAGCCACACGGCGCCGGCTTCCGGGTTGTTGTATTCGACCGAGCCGCCGGGCTGCAGCACTTCGTACGGGCTCATCGTCGCGTCGCCGACGAAGATCAGCTTGTAGTCGGGCGTGAACTTGTGCAGCACGTCCCACGTCGCGGTGCGTTCCGCGTGGCGGCGGCGGTTGTTCTTCCACAGGTGGTCGTACACGCAGTTGTGGAAGTAGAAGAATTCGAGGTGCTTGAATTCGGCCTTCGCGGCCGAGAACAGCTCTTCGGTGCGCTTGATGTGGTCGTCCATCGAGCCGCCGACGTCCAGCAGCATCAGCACCTTCACGTTGTTGTGGCGCTCGGGCACCATCCGCAGGTCGAGCCAGCCCGCGTTCGCGGCCGTGCTGCGGATCGTGCCGGGCAGGTCGAGCTCCTCGGCGGCGCCTTCGCGCGCGAAGCGGCGCAGCCGCCGCAACGCGACCTTGATGTTGCGCGTGCCGATCTCGACCGAATCGTCGTAGTCGCGGTACGCGCGTGCTTCCCACACCTTCACCGCGGTGCGGTTGCCGTTCGACGGGCCGCCGATGCGCACGCCTTCCGGGTTGTAGCCGCCGTGCCCGAACGGCGACGTGCCGCCCGTGCCGATCCATTTGTTGCCGCCTTCGTGGCGTTCCTTCTGCTCGTCGAGCAGCGCCTTCAAACGCTCCATCAGCTTGTCGAGCCCGCCCATCGCGTCGATCTGCGCCTTCTCTTCCGGCGACAGCTCGCGCTCGAGGCGCTTCTCGAGCCAGTCGAGCGGGATGTCGAACGCCTCGGACGGCAGCGCGGACACGCCATGGAAATACGCACCGAACGCCTGGTCGAACTTGTCGAAGTACTGCTCGTCCTTGACGAGCGTCATCCGCGCGAGGAAGTAGAACGCGTCGATCGACGGCGAGATCAGACCGGCCTTCAGCGATTCGAGCAGCGTCAGGTATTCCTTCACCGAGACGGGCAGCTTGGCTGCGCGCAGCGCGTAGAAGAAATTGAGCAGCATGGCCGGGCCTTCGCGGGGTGAGGGAGGATTACCGGTTGTGCCGGTTCATGTAGACGAGCCGCTCGAGCAGGCTCAGATCCTGCTCGTTCTTCAGCAGCGCGCCGGCGAGCGGCGGCACGATCTGCTTCGCGTCCGCGCCGCGCAGCGCGTCGGCCGGGATGTTCTCGGCGAGCAGCAGCTTCAGCCAGTCGAGCAGCTCGGACGTCGACGGCTTCTTCTTCAGGCCCGACACGCCGCGCAATTCGAAGAAACTCTCGAGCGCCGCGCGCAGCAGNTCCTCGCGGATGTCGGGGAAGTGCACCGCGACGATCTTCTGCATCGTCGACGGNTCGGGAAACTGGATGTAGTGGAAGAAGCAGCGGCGCAGGAATGCGTCGGGCAGCTCCTTCTCGTTGTTCGACGTGATGATGACGAGCGGGCGGTGCTTCGCGCGGACCGTCTCGCGCGTCTCGTACACGTGGAACTCCATCCGGTCGAGCTCGCGCAGCAGGTCGTTCGGGAATTCGATGTCGGCCTTGTCGATCTCGTCGATCAGCAGCACGCTCGGCTGCTCGGCGTCGAACGCCTGCCACAGCACGCCCTTGACGATGTAGTTCGCGATGTCCTTCACGCGCTCGTCGCCCAGCTGCGAATCGCGCAGCCGCGACACGGCGTCGTATTCGTACAGGCCCTGCTGCGCCTTGGTGGTCGACTTGATGTGCCACTGCAGCAGCGGCATGTCGAGCGCGGCGGCCACTTCCTCGGCCAGCATGGTCTTGCCGGTGCCGGGCTCGCCCTTGATCAGCAGCGGGCGTTGCAGCGTCAGCGCGGCATTGACCGCGAGCTTCAGATCGTCGGTGGCGACGTAGTGCGAGGACCCTTCGAAACGCATGGCGACGCTCTTCTTCATCGGGGAAAAAACCCAGTATAAGTCAGAAGGGCTGTCCGGGCGGGCCGCGCCCGCGTATCGTTGCAGGGCTGTGGCGGGGCGAACCGGGGCGCCGTATGGACGCGTTCCCCGCCGACGCGGTACAATCTGGCCGTTTTTTTTGGCCTGCGTGGCGACCGACAAGCAAAACGGCGCGGGCCGTTGCCGCTTCGGCGCCAGTTTCCCCTCAAGCTAGGTTACAAGAGCTATGAACAAATTCGTCGGCAAACACGTCGTTGTCGCAGCGCTCGTGGCGCTCGCGGGCAGCGCGCAGGCGGCCGGTGTGGTCGGCAACCCGAAGGACGGGGCGAGCAAGGCCGCCATGTGCATCGGTTGCCACGGCATCCAGGACTACCGCGCGGCGTACCCGGAGGTCTACCGGGTGCCTGTCCTCGGCGGCCAGAACCAGCAATACCTCGAGAACGCGCTGAAGGCCTACCGCAAGAAGGATCGTCACTTCCCGTCGATGAATGCGATCGCCGGCTCGCTGACCGACCAGGACATCGCGGATCTGTCGGCGTACTACGCCGCCCAGAAGGCCGACACGAAGGACAACCCCTACAAGTAAAGCGCGCGCCGCCGATCTCTCCGGCGGGACAGGAGCATTCATGAACAACGCATTCAAGACGGCGGCGGTTGCACTGGCGGCCGGCCTCGCGATCGGTACCGCGCACGCCGCGGACATCTCGAAGGGCAAGGAACTGGTCGAATCGCACAACTGCGCGGCCTGCCACGGCGCGCAGCTGAACAAGCCGATCAACGCGGAGTACCCGCGCCTCGCCGGCCAGCACGCCGACTATCTCGTGTGGGCGATGCGCCAGTACCAGATGGGGCTGACGAACCCGCTGATCGGCCGCAACAACGCGATCATGCAGGCGCAGGTACAGAACCTGTCGGTCAGCGACATGAAGGACATCGCGTCCTACATCGAATCGCTGAAGGAAACCGACCTCGTGTTCAAGAAGTAAGCGCGACGGGCCTCACGGGCTCGCGCAGCAAGAATACCCCGCCTCGGCGGGGTATTTTTTTGTCCGCGGCCCGGCTGTCCGCAGCCCGGCGCGGCGGGATGTGCCGGGCCTGCGCGCTCAGTCGCGCGACGCGCGGCGCAGGATGCGCTGCAGGTACGCGTCGGTATCGGGCGGCGTGTTGGTGCGCTGCGCTTCCCAGATCGTCTCGCCGAGACATTCCATGATCGCGTGCTGCGCGTCGTGGGTCGAGTCGAGCTTCGCGGCCAGCTTGTCGTGCGCGGCGCGGATGCCGGGCGGCTGGTCGATCGACAACTGCTCGCTGATCGCGAGGTGCATCGACAGGTGCAGGAACGGGTTGGTGCGGCCTTCCTCGGGCGTGTAGTTGCGCGCCNCCGCGCCGTCGGCGTCGGCCAGGTCGTCGTGGTACTCGGGATGCTCGACGATCCAGTCGGCCGCGATCGCTTCCAGCGGCGTNAGGATTTCGCCCGCGCGCTGCTTGCGCCAGGTCTCGGTGAAAAAGCGACGCACGTCGTCGCGGCTTGGATTGAACATGGTGGGGGAAACGTCGTGATTCGGACGGCGTCATGCCGCGTCGGGCATTGTACGCCGGCGCGACGGACGGCGCTGGCGCCGGCCCCGGGAGCGGTCGGCGCGGATCGCGCGGCCGCCCGCCGCGCAACGGGTAAGCGCGGGGTAGGCTCGGCGCCGCTGCGCCGCTACACTCCGACGATTCCCGTCACGGCGCCCCGTTCGCCCGTTTCATCATGACTGCCACCGTTCGCTCATCGTCCGACGCCCTGCAGGGCGCGTTCTACGTCGCGTTGTCCGCCGCCGCGTTCGGCGCGATGGCGATTTTCGGCCGCTATGCGTATGCGGCCGGCGTCGACGTGCTCGGGCTGCTGATCGTGCGCTTCGCGATCGGCGGCGCGGTGCTCGCGGCGATCGCACGGCACCGCCGCGTCGCCTGGCCGCGCGGCCGGGCGCTCGCGCCGCTGGTGGCGATGGGCGCGCTCGGCTACGTCGGGCAGTCGTTCTGCTATTTCAGCGCGCTGCAGCACGCGCAGGCGAGCCTCGTCGCGCTGCTGCTGTACCTGTACCCGGCGTTCGTCACGCTGCTGGCCGCGTGGTGGCTCGGCGAGCGCCTGACACGGGCGAAGGCCGTCGCGCTGGTGCTGTGCGTCGCGGGTTCGGCGCTGATGGTCGGCGGCGGGCACGGCGAGCCGCTCGGGATCGCGCTGGCGCTGGCCGCCGCGGTGATCTACTCGCTGTATATCGTCGGCGGCACGAAGGCGACGCGCGGCGTCGATCCCCTCGCGACCACCGCGATCATCTGCCTGTCGGCCACCGCGACGCTCGTCGCGATCGCCGTCGTGCGAACGGCGGCGTTCGGCGCGCCGCCGCGCTGGCCCGCGACGGCCGGCGGCTGGGCGTCGATGCTCGCGATCGCGCTGGTGTCGACGGTTGCGGCCATGCTCGCGTTCTTCGCCGGGCTCGAGCGGCTCGGGGCCGCGCGCACGTCGATGCTGTCGACGCTCGAACCGGTCGTGACGGTCGCGCTCGCGGCGCTGCTGTTCGGGGAAGCGTTGTCGCCGCTGCAGTGGGCGGGCGGCGTCGCGATTCTGGCGGCCGTGCTGGCGCTCGTGCGCGCGGGCGGCGCGGCCGCCGACGACGCGACGGCGACATCCAACGCGTAAGCGGGGAAGGGAGCGGGCGTCGCGACGGCGCCTGCGGAGCTCGCCCGCGCTGCCTGATGCTTATTCGTTCGGCGGCGGCGTCTTCGGCCGGAACTCGCACAGCGGCTCGATCGCGCAGTGCCAGCATTCGGGCCGGCGGGCCTTGCACACGTAACGCCCGTGCAGGATCAGCCAGTGATGCGCGTCCTGCAGGAATTCCTTCGGGGTGAACTTCTCGAGCGCGGCCTCGACGGCCCGCACGTCCTTGCCCGGCGCGAGCCCGGTGCGATTCGCGACGCGGAAGATATGCGTGTCGACCGCGATCGTCGGCTGGCCGAACGCGGTGTTCAGCACGACGTTCGCGGTCTTGCGGCCGACGCCCGGCAAGCCTTCGAGCGCTTCCCGATCGGCCGGCACCTCGCCGTCGTAGCGCTCGAGCAGGATTCGGCACGTCGCGACCACGTTCTTCGCCTTGGTGCGATAGAGGCCGATCGTCTTGATGTACTCGGTGACGCCTTCCTCGCCAAGCGCGACGATTTGTCGCGGGGTGTTCGCGACCGGAAACATTTTCCGCATCGCCTTGTTGACCGACACGTCGGTCGCCTGCGCGGACAGCATCACGGCGATCAGCAGCTCGAACGGCGTCGTATATTCGAGCTCGGTGGTCGGATGCGGATTGAGGCTCTGCAGCGTTTCGTAGATCGCGCGTCGTTTGCTGGCGTTCATGGAGCGTTCTGGTCGGGCGGCGCGGACGGGCCGTCCGGATCGTCGTTGCCTGCGTCGTTGTCGTGGTCGTTGNTGCCCGATGCGGCTTCGGCATCGCGCTGCGCCTGCTGTTCGGCGAGCCGCTTGCGGCGGGCCTCGGCCGCNTCNATCTGCGCCTGGACGGCCGCGCTCACGCCTTCGGTGTTCTTCGGCCCGGCGCCTTGCCCGGACAGTTCTTCCTTCTTCTTGCGCGCGCGTTCGAGTGCGGCGGCGATGATCGCGCGTTTCTTCGCTTCGGCATCGTCGGCAGCCGGCGCGGCGGCCGGCGTGCCAGGCTGCGAACCGGGCTGCGCTGCAGAGGGCTCCGCAACCGGCTTGGCGGCACTGGCCGCGCGGCGGGCGGCGGCACGCGCTTCGGCGGCCTCGCGCTCGCGGCGCTCGCGCGCGAGCCGCAGGTCGTGGCGTTCGCGCGCGGCGTCGGCCTGTTCCTGCGACCACGCGTCCCAGCCCGTGCGATCGCCGGTCACCGGCAGCATCGCGATGCAGTCGACCGGGCACGGCGGCACGCACAGGTCGCAGCCCGTGCACAGCGACGCGACGATCGTGTGCATCTGCTTCGGCGCGCCGACGATCGCGTCGACCGGGCACGCCTGCATGCACAGCGTGCAGCCGATGCACAGGTTTTCGTCGATGAACGCGACCGCGCGCGGATGTTCGCTGCCGTTCACGGGGTTCAGCGGAATCACCGGCTTGCCGAGCAGGTTCGCGAGGCGCGCGATGCCTTCGGCGCCGCCGGGCGGGCACTGGTTGTAGTTCGCGTCGCCGGCGGCGATCGCCTCGGCGTACGGACGGCAGCCGTTATAGCCGCACTTCGTGCATTGCGTCTGGGGAAGCAGATCTTCGATGCGATCCGCGAGTGTTTTGGAGTCGGTCACGGTGACAACAGGCTGACAGCGGGCGCAGCGGCGCCGAATGGCTCTCGGTCGGCCGCGTCGGGCGCGGCCGGAGAGGTTTGCCAAAGCTCGATTATCGCCGATTTCCCGCATTGCGCCGGACGCCGTCTATGCGCATAATCGAACCGCTTTTTTGCAGGGGCTCAGCAGGAGGGCGGCCGTTCGCGGCGCGCCCGTTCCAGGGCGGCCGGCGCCGAGGCGGTGGGGGTGCCGGTCCGAATCAAGCGGCTCACATAGCAAAACGCCACCATGAATCAGCCAAAAATCAAAAGAGATCCTGAAGGTACGCGCCGCCGCATCCTGATGGCGGCAGCCGAAGAGTTCGCGAATGGAGGGCTGTTCGGCGCGCGCGTCGATCAGATCGCGCGCCGGGCCGAAACGAACGAGCGCATGCTCTATTACTACTTCGGCAGCAAGGAGCAGCTCTTCACGGCGGTGCTCGAACACGCGTTCTCCGCGCTGACCGAGGCCGAGCGCGTGCTGGATCTCGACGGCGTCGCGCCGGTCGAAGCCGTCACGCGGCTCGCGCATTTCGTTTGGGACTACTACCGCGACCATCCGGAGCTGCTCCGGCTCATCAACAACGAGAACCTGCACGAAGCGCGCTATCTGCACAAGTCGACGCGAATCCGCGAGATGATGTCGCCGATCGTCGCGAAGCTCGGCAACGTGCTGATGCGCGGCCAGAAGGCCGGGCTGTTCCGCGGCGACGTCGATCCGCTGCGCTTCTACGTGACGTTGTCGGGGCTCGGCTACTACATCGTCTCGAACCGCTTCACGCTCGCCGCGACGCTCGGCCGCGACTTCACCGACACCGACGAGCGCGCGGAGATGGTCCGGATGAACACCGAGGTGCTGCTCGCGTATCTGTTGCGGCGCTGACGCGACCAACGGACGAGCCGATGAGCTGCCTGCTCGCGGCCGCTGCCGAATAAAAAACGCCGCCGTTGCGTCAAGCAACGGCGGCGTTTTTGCGTCGGAACGCGGCGCGTCAGGCGGCCTTGCGGACCCGCGCGGCTTTTGCGCGCGGGCTGCCGGCCGCGCGTTTCGCGGCGGGCGCGGCCTTCGCGGCGGGCGTCCTGGCGGGCGCGACCGTCACGGCCGGCGCCTTCGCGCGTGTGCGTTTCGCGGCGGTGGCGCGCACCGCGGTTTCCGGCTCCGGCTTGGCGGCCGGCACGACGCCGATCGTGGTCGCATCCTGGGCATCGACGGGCAACTTCGTCGCGCCGGGCTTGGGCTCCAGCGCATGCTCGCGAATGAAGTCGCGCAGTTGCGGATAGATGATCGTGCGCCAGCGGCGGCCCGAGAAGATCCCGTAGTGGCCGCATTTCTCGGCGGTCAGGCTGCGGCGATCGTCTTGCGGAATGCCCGTGCACAGCTCGTGCGCGACGTGCGTCTGGCCGCTGCCCGAGATGTCGTCGAGTTCGCCCTCGATCGTCATCAGCGCGGTGTGCTTGATGTCCTGCGGCCGCACGCGCTCACCTTCGACGTCCCACGTGCCTTCCGCGAGCCGGAATTCCTGGAACACGACACGGATCGTCTCGAGGTAATACTCGGCGGCCATGTCCAGCACCGCGTTGTACTCGTCGTAGAAGCGGCGGTGTGCTTCGGCGTCGTCCTCGTCGCCGCGCAGCAGGCTCTGGTAAAAATCCCAGTGCGATTGCGCGTGCCGCTCCGGGTTCATCGCGACGAAGCCGGTGTGCTGCAGGAAGCCCGGATACACCTGGCGGCCTTCGCCCGGATAGTTCGCGGGCACCGTGTGGATCACGTTGTTCTCGAACCACGCGGTCGAGTGCTGCGTGGCGAGCGAGTTCACCGACGTCGGGCTGCGGCGCGCGTCGATCGGGCCGCCCATCATCGTCATCGTGAGCGGCGTGTCCTCGCCGCGGCTCGCCATCAGCGAGATCGCCGCGAGCACCGGCACCGTCGGCTGGCATACCGAGATCACGTGCAGGTTGCGCGCGCCGATATGACGGATGAATTCCTGGATGTACGCGATGTAGTCGTGCAGGTGGAACGGGCCCGTCTCGACCGGCACCATCCGCGCGTCGATCCAGTCGGTGATGTAGACCTTGTGATCCTGCAGCAGCGTGCGCACGGTGTCGCGCAGCAGCGTCGAGTGGTGGCCCGACAGCGGCGCGCAGACCAGCACGACGGGCTCGTCCTTCAGTTGCGTGACGGCGTCGGCGTCGTCCGAATAGCGCTTGAAGCGCAGCAGCCGGCAGAACGGCTTCTCGATGATCGTTTGCTCGACGATCGGAATGTTGTGGCCGTCCTTGACGATCTGATGAATGTTGAATTCCGGCTTCTCGTAATCCTTGCCGAGCCGATACATCAGCTCATAGGCAGCCGCCATCCGCGGGGCACCGGGCATCAGCGAGAACGGGCTGGACGGATTCGCGAACGACTTCGAGGCGGCCTGGGCCCAGGCCGTGAGCGGGCTCAGCATGGCCCGCTGGAATTCGTGCAGTTGGTAAAGCATGCAGGCTACTCCCGCGTGGGGGACGGTGCGCAAGGGCGGCGTGAGGCGTCGCGGCGTGCCGTGTGGGTCAGCGACCGGCCATGTTGCATTGCAGCCGGACAATCTCGCCGATCATATCGGACAACGATCGGTGGTGCAATGCAACATTTCCCCGGGTTTTCATCAAAGTGTTGCGATTTGACGATCTCTGAACAAGGCTTGCGCGCGCCGTTCAGCGGCCCGTAGCCACGGCCGGCGCGGGCTGGCCGGCCGCGCGCGCCATCGCGTCTTCGTGGTGCATCAGGTTCATCGCGGTGTGCACGAGCGCCACGTGCGAGAACGCCTGCGGGAAGTTGCCGACGAGCCGCCCGGCGACCGGGTCGTATTCCTCCGCGAGCAGCCCGAGGTCGTTCGACAGCGCGAGCAGGCGGCTGAAGAGTCGATGCGCGTCGTCGATCCGGCCGAGCAGCGCGTAGCTGTCGACCAGCCAGAAGCTGCACGCGAGAAACGTGCCTTCGCCCGGCGGCAGGCCGTCGTCGTATTCGGTCGTGCGGTAGCGCATCACGAGCCCGTCGTGCAGCAATTCCCGTTCGATCGCCTCGACCGTGCCGACGATGCGCGGGTCTTCCGGCGGCAGGAAGCCGAGCTGCGGCAGCAGCAGCACGCTCGCGTCGAGCTCGTCGCTGCCGTAGCTCTGCGCGAACGCCTGCTTGCCTTCGTGCCATGCGTTGGCGCAGACGTCCGCATGGATCTGCTCGCGCAGCGCGCGCCAGCGGTCGAGCGAGCCGGGCAGCCGGAACATCTCCGCCGACTTGATCGCGCGGTCGAACGCGACCCACGCCATCACCTTCGAGAACGTGAAATGGCGACGGCCCCCACGCGTTTCCCAGATGCCTTCGTCGGGTTCCTGCCAGATCTTCTCGAGGTGATCGAGCAGCGCGCACTGCACGGACCAGACCGTGTCGTCGGCCTGCAGGCCGCCCACGCGCGCGAGGTGCAGCGCGGCCATCACCTCGCCGAACACGTCGAGCTGGAGCTGGTTCGCGGCGCCGTTGCCGACGCGTACCGGCAGCGAGTCCTGGTAGCCGGGCAGCCAGTCGAGCTCCATCTCCGGCAGCCGGCGCTCGCCGGCGATCCCGTACATGATCTGGATCTGCTCGGGCGAGCCGGCCATCACGCGGCCGAGCCACGTGCGCCACGCACGCGCCTCGTCGTAGTAGCCGCCGCGCATCAGCGCGAGCAGCGTGATCGTCGCGTCGCGCAGCCAGCAGTAGCGGTAGTCCCAGTTGCGGTTGCCGCCGATCTTCTCCGGCAGCGACGTGGTCGGCGCGGCGACGATGCCGCCGGTCGGCTCGTACGCGAGCGCCTTCAGCGTGATCAGCGAGCGGCGCACGGCGGCCGCGTAGCGGCCCTGCACCTGACAGCGGCCCGACCATTCGAGCCAGTAGTTCTCGGTGCGCGCGAGCATCGACAGCGGATCGCGCGCGGGCGGCAGCCGCATGTGCGACGCCGCGTAGCCGAGCGAGAACGGCACGCGCTCGTCGGCGCCGACCGTGAATTCCGCGAGCGTATGGAGGTTCTTGCCGGTGAGCGGCACCGGCGTGCGCAGTACGACGGTATCGGGGCCGGCGATGGCCTTCATGCCGTCCTCGCGGGTCAGTTGCGTGACCCACGGAATCGAGAAACCGTAGTCGAAGCGCAACACGAGTTCCATGCGCATCTTCATCTTGCCGTGGCGGCCGACGACGATCCGCACCAGTTCGGACCAGCCGTTGCCGGGCGGCATGAAGTCGATCACGGTGACGGCGCCGTCGGCGCTTTCGTAATCGGTCTCGAGAATCAGCGTGTCGCCGCGATAGCGGCGGGTCGTGTGCGTGATCGCGGCGTCGGCGGCCGGAGCAAGCAGCCAGCGGCCGTGCTCGGGCGTGCCGAGCAGCGCCGCGAAGCAGGCGCCCGAATCGAAGCGGGGCCAGCACAGCCAGTCGACGGAGCCGTCTTTTGCGATCAGCGCGGCCGTGTGGCCGTCGCCGACGAGGGCGTAGTCTTCGATCAGGGCGGGCATGGGCAGGCGATCCTTGGGTATTCGAGTTTCACAATGCGGACGTCGGCGCCCTCGACTTCACGCGCGGGCGCCGCGCCCCGTATACTCGGCCGGGCGGCGGAGCGCGTGAACGGCCGGCGTTTCGTCCTATCTCAACACTTGAAGCGACTCGATGCAAGGAGGATTCAATGCCCAACCGTTTACGCGAGCGTGACGCACGCGCTTCGACACGAGGGTTCCCGCTTAGGTTCGCTCACTGGATGAAAGGTTTCGCGATCGTGCTTTCCCTGTCCGCGACCCACGCATTCGCGCAGCAATCGTCCGCCCCGGCCGACGGCGTCTACAACCTGCTCGTCGGCACCTATACGGGTGGCGGCAGCGACGGGATCTACGTTTACCGCTTCGATACCAAGAGCGGCAGCGTCGCGCCGGTGTCGTCGGCGAAGACCGTGAATCCGTCGTACCTGTTGCCGAGCCGCGACGGTCGCACCGTCTACGCGGTCAACGAGCTGCCCGGCGACGACGGGCCGGCGACGCAGCGCGGCGGCGTGAGCGCGTTCCGCTTCGACGCGAAGACGGGCGCGCTGAGCTTCATCGACCGCGTATCGTCGGAAGGGAACGATCCGTGCTATCTCGCGCTGTCGCCGGACGGCAAGTACCTCGTCACCGCCAACTACTCGGTCGCGGCCGACCCGGGCGGCAGCTTCGCGGTGCTTCCGCTGCGCGACGACGGCGCGGTCGGTCAGGCCGTGCTGACGGTCCACCACGAAGGCACCGGGCCGGTGAAGGGCCGCCAGGACGGCGCGCACGTGCATTCGACGGTGTTTTCGCCGGACGGCCGCTATCTGTTCGTGCAGGATCTCGGCGCGGACAAGATCTACGGCTACCGCTACACGGTGGACGGCAGCCGCGGGCTGATCAGCCCGACCGACACGCGCTACACGCCGGTGAAGGCGGGCTCGGGCCCGCGTCACATGGTGTTCAGCGCCGACGGCCGGTTCGCGTACGTGACGAGCGAACTCAACGCGTCGGTCGAGGTGTTCGCCTATCACGACGGCAAGCTGACGCCGATCGAGACGCTGCCGATGACGGCGCCGGGCTTCAAGGGCAAGGTCGGCGGCGGCGCGATCCACCTGTCGCCGGACGGCCGCTTCCTGTACGCGAGCAACCGCGGCGACGCGAACGACCTCGTGATCTACGCGGTGAACAAGGCCGACGGCCGGCTGAAGCACGTCGGCCGCCAGTCGAGCCTCGGCAAGACGCCGCGCGAGTTCCTGATCGATCCGACCGGCAAGTGGCTGATCGTCGGCAACCAGGACAGCGACACGTTCTACGTGTTCAGTCGCGATGTCGAAACGGGGCAGCTCGGCGCGAATCCGCAGAAGATCGCGGTCGGCAAGCCGGTCGACTTCAAGCTGGTGCCGGTCGCGCAGTAAATCGCGGGGATTCCCGGCTGATGCAAGAAGGGCGCTGCCGATGCAGCGCCCTTCGTATTTCAGGCAGTCGGTTTCACGACGCGCCCATGTCGATGAACGGCGGCCGGCGGGCCGCCTGCCTCAGTCGGCCGCGGCCGGCACGAGCACCTCGCGGCTGCCGTTGATGCCCATCGCCGACACGAGGCCGGCCGCCTCCATCTGCTCGACGAGCCGCGCCGCGCGGTTGTAGCCGATGCGCAACTGCCGCTGCACCGACGAGATCGACGCGCGCCGCGTGCGCACGACGAATGCGACGGCTTCGTCGTACAGCGGATCGGCTTCCGCGTCCGGCGCGTCGCCGAACAGGTCCTGCGTCGCGCCGTCGGCAGCCGGGCCGTCGAGGATGCCTTCCTCGTATTGCGGCTCGCCGAACTGCTTCAGGTACTCGACGATCCGGTGCACTTCCTCGTCGGCGACGAACGCGCCGTGCACGCGCTGCGGATAACCGGTGCCCGGCGGCAGGAACAGCATGTCGCCCATCCCGAGCAGCGACTCCGCGCCCATCTGGTCGAGGATCGTGCGCGAATCGATCTTCGACGACACCTGGAACGCGACGCGCGTCGGGATGTTCGCCTTGATGAGGCCGGTGATCACGTCGACGGACGGGCGCTGCGTCGCGAGGATCAGGTGGATGCCGGCCGCGCGCGCCTTCTGCGCGAGGCGGGCGATCAGTTCCTCGATCTTCTTGCCGGCGACCATCATCAGGTCGGCCAGCTCGTCGATCACGACGACGATCAGCGGCAGCGTCGACAGCGGCTCCGGATCCTCGGGCGTTAGCGAGAACGGGTTGCCGATCTTCTTTTCCTTCGCTTGCGCGTCGCGGATCTTCTGGTTGAAGCCCGCGAGGTTGCGCACGCCGACGGCCGACATCAGCCGGTAGCGCTTCTCCATTTCGCCGACGCACCAGTTCAGCGCGTTCGCCGCGAGCTTCATGTCGGTGACGACCGGCGCGAGCAGATGCGGGATGCCTTCGTAGACCGACAACTCCAGCATCTTCGGGTCGATCATGATGAGCCGCACGTCTTCCGGCGTAGCCTTGTACAGCAGCGACAGGATCATCGCGTTGATCGCGACCGACTTGCCCGAACCCGTCGTGCCGGCCACGAGCATGTGCGGCGCCTTCGCGAGATCGGTGACGACCGGGTGGCCGGTGATGTCCTTGCCCATCGCGATCGTCAGTTGCGACGGCGAATGCTGGTATTCGCGTGCGGCAAGAATTTCCGACAGGCGGATCATCTGGCGCTTCGCGTTCGGCAGTTCGAGGCCCATGCAGGTCTTGCCGGGGATCGTCTCGACGACGCGGATCGACGTGAGGCCGAGGCCGCGCGACAAGTCCTTCATCAGGCCGACGATCTGGCTGCCGCGCACGCCGAGCGCGGGTTCGATCTCGAAGCGCGTGATCACGGGGCCGGCCGACGCGCCGACCACCGTCACCGGCACCTTGAATTCCTGCAGCCGCTGCTCGATCACCTGCGCGGTTTGCGCGAGGTGTTCGTCGGTGATCATTTCGACGTCGTCGGACGCGGGCTCGAGCAGGTCGAGCGTCGGCAATTCGACGTTGAACGACGCGGGTGCGTGGAATTCGAACGCGTTCGGGCGCGGCGGGCGGGCTGGGGTATCGGCTTGGGCGGGGCCGGTTGCCTCGATTGGATGGGAGGCCGGTGCGCCGATCGGCGGGGCTGCCGGCGATGGCGGCGCAGAAACGACGGTGGCCGGCGTGGTCGGCAGGTTCGCGCCGGGGACGGTTGCCGCCAGCGGTGCCGTGGTCGGTGCTGCCGTCACGTCATGCGACATGGACCAGCCCGACGGTGAGACGGCAGGGGCGGGCGATGTCGTGAACGTCTGAGTCGCGGCCGGGGCGGCGGCAGGGACGGACGCGATCGACGGAGCCTGCGTCGCGGTGGCCGCACCGATGGACGTCAGCGGCCCGGCCGCGGCGACAGGCGCGCTGGCGATCGGGTGCGCTGGCGTGGCGGCGGCCGTGGTCGTCGGCGCGAGCGCGCTGAAGGACGTGAAGGACGTCGACGTCGCGGCGGACGCGGTTGGCGATACGGGCAGGCTGATTGGCGGCTGCGGAGCGACCGCGCCCGATGCGCTGAATGGAGCGAAGGTCGTCGTACCGGTCGAC
>Ga0058696_1000313_pt1 | contig 20834 bp, 15 predicted proteins | sample AgamicMgSfrz_FD_55077 | JGI IMG/M metagenome (GOLD analysis project Ga0058696, IMG submission 55077) | Agave microbial communities from Guanajuato, Mexico - Mg.Sf.rz | ecosystem: Host-associated > Plants > Phyllosphere > Phylloplane/Leaf | place: Guanajuato, Mexico | collected 2012-05-30 | reverse complement strand
AATTGAAGACTTGATGAATCATTTTACAGCGGTAAATAATTGCACGGAACAGGATTTTAAAGAGTATTATAGATTTGTTCGAGATCAAAAGCGTCAAAACGAACCCTCGATTCTTGAGCTTTTAGAAATATTCAATGAAGAGGATACAGTGAAATTTTTTATTGACGGAAATATACCCTATAAAGAAGACGTCATATCACAATTAAAGAAAAAGGGTTTATATAGAGAAATTGAAAATAAGAGACCCATAAGCGAACATTTTGTAAGATATATTCTCAAAGGTGAGAAATTTAATTTCAATGATTTTAAAACTCAGGAAGAATGGAACAACTATACAGCTGATCTAGAGGAGTATGTAAAAGGTAAAAAGTCTAACAAAAAGTGATACAGATGAGGTTAAAGATTTAAATGTTATAAAAACTGTACATAGGCTAGAGCATAACCTGTTTACAAAGAACAACTAGGTTATACTAAACCCCTATCACGATGGTGATGGAATTGGCTGTGATCAGTAATAAATCATTAAGATGAGCGTAAAAAGGCAATATATTAAAAAATGACCTCCATTACTGGGGTTATAGTTTAACCTAAGTTGATCTGTAATTAAATTTGATATGAATTCAAGTTTAATCTAAGTCCAACTATAAATTAATATTTAGAACCGTAGAGATATGTGTTTCTATCCCTCTATGAAAACATTCTCCCCCATTCGTATAAGCTAGAATGTTTTGTTTTAGCCTACGACAAAAAGTAGGTTTAAAAGAAGAGTAGCACATATCATCTTGTTATAATAATCATGCTCAGTTCATTCATATATCCCACTCATTTACTATCTATTGATCCAGTCTGCCAACAAGCCACTCTTAAAGGATAACCCATCTCATAATAAGGTAAGATGAATTCCAGAGGCTCAGTTTTAAAAAGTTGACTTCTCAAATTCGTCTGTAACGTCATTTAAATCAATACCTAATATAATTCTCTAGTCTTGAAATATATTAAATCCATTACAGGTTAATTTAAATAATGTTACGAAATAATAACTCTACAAATCCAGTAAAATCAAGGAGCAGGTAAAGCACTCCCGAAAAAGGTGACAACACGAGTTATAAAGAAGAGAGGCTGAATAAATAAGAGGGATAAAGGATAACTTGTAGTAAGGATGAGGGGGGGGTACTTTCCACAATTTCACCAGTGTCTAAATAATAGAATGCCTATTAGTAAGCTCACGCACACGTCACGAGAATTAATTTATACCGACACTGGATGGAATGAGTGTTTCTGGAAAGACACTTGGTGGCATCCGAAAAAGGAGATACTAAAAGGGGATAATATAGAGATGTAAAGCGTTCTCGAGAGTTTTGGGAGCTTTTATTTAACGGCTATCCTTTATTTTAATATAAATTAGATGTAAATCATTTAACGCTCAATTAATAAATATGAGAAGGAATCTACCATTTATCTAGACCGAAATAAAAATAAAAAACATTAAACAAAAGTATTGCAATTAAGTTATGATGGTGTTATAGTTTAATCAAGGTTAACCTTTCTCTAAAAACTTTTATAGATAGCTTTGTTAACGATTAAAAATGAATGAAATACGGTATATAGTAAGGAGATACAATAAGTGAATGAAATAGACTTTACTAAAGTAAAAAAGTATAGAGATCTTCTAGAAAAAACTATCCAAGAAATCAATTCCGTGGCCATAATAAAAAATTTTTTCATTAATGAATTATCGTCTGTTATTGATCTTAACGTTGCAAAAGCCATTATTAATGGAGATAAGGATATTTTATCGCTAAAGGCGGAAGAGTTTAACTCATTCTTGGATCTTTTATATAAGAAAACAAAAAACGAAGTGTTCAACCCATTGAAGTATAAAAAGTGTAAGGAGGTAAGATCTCAAAAACAAAAAATGTTTAATTCAAGTTTTAAAGAAGACTTTTTTAAAGAGCAACGTTATTCTGTTGAGACAAAAAGGGTTGCTAAAATATTGTTTGGTAAAACAGGTGATATTGAACATAAATATAATCAAGATATTTATAACTTTGACACTAGTCAGTTTGAAGAAGTTTTAATTTCATTGAAAGCAACAACTATTAGAAGTCTTCAAAATTCCATTTCAACAATTGAACAATATATTAACTTCGCTACAAAAAAAGAGAAAATTAGTAAGTCTAAAGGAAATGTTGCAAATCAATATAGTAAGAAGGAAAAAATAACAAAATTCTTAGATGAAACCGCAGAAGAAGCGATGATTTTTACTAAAGTAGATATTGATGCACTTTCTGGCTATGCCGACAACTCCCAAGATGGAGTTATCTTAAACCTAGTTTTTGATGGAGTAAGTCACAAGAATAAGTTCTTAGAATTACGCAATATCCGAATTCAACATGTTGATAAAGATAATCTGGTTATTAATATTCCTCAACTAGTTGATGAGGATACAGGGGAGATTTATCCTCCTAGACAAGTTCCGATTAGCTCACATACTTTAAAGATGATTGAAAGAGCTATGGATGAAGAGAAATATGTAAGTATTACAGGTAAATCTATGCGCAAGTATAAGGTCGCTGAAAGTGACTATATTCTTAGAGGACTTCGTAATAATCTTCAAATTAAATGGGACAATATTCCCCAAAGAATAATTCGTATTGCAGATATGGGAGGTTATCCATATTTAAATGCAACAAATATTGCATACAGTGGGCAGATTCATTATGTCCGAAAGCTAATGAAAGAAGGACTAACAATTGATGAAGCATGCAGCAGAATTATTAAAAGATTTAATATTAATGAAAATGAATCTGCGTACTACTATTTGAAAGCACGAATTGAAAAGGCTAATAAAATTTTTAAATAGATAGTCTATATAATATTCAAGGGTAAAGGAGGTGGCTAGGATTGGATTTTAATGTGAAGAATTTACTTATTTACATACAATCCAGTTAGAGGTAGCTTAGTGTTTCATATTATTAAACAAAAGTATTGCAATTATATAGTGAAAAATAGAAAGAGGTAATTATTTATGAGCAAATTAAGAGTTATTAACTTAGAACAACAAGAAACATCTGCAGTGGATCAAGAAGCTGAAACGAATCAGGAAATAGCAAAGGTTCAATCTCAGGCGATAGCTGTAAACCCACAATCTGCAATTGATATTCAATCAGTAAAAACAAATAAGCAAAATAAATTAATTGGAGGAAATTTAACTATGACAACATTTAACAAACGAGGACTAAAACTAGCAGAGGAAATTAAAACAAATCCAGAATATAACTTTATCAAAAAAGAAGCATTAATCCAATTTGGTTTCGATCCAATCTTTTTAGGAGAATTTGTGGAATGGATTTCTTACTCTTATATGGAGAGTTTTGAAGAGATTACAGGTGATGATGTTCAAAATGAAAGAAGATACACTGCAGAAATGATTGACTTATTAACCGAATCTGAGCGTGAAGAAATTGGTGTTATCACAGAAGAAATTAACCTAAATCAAATTGTAGAATACATCCCTGCTGATGGACTAACAACTCCAGCAACACACGATATTGAAAATAGAAAACGTAAAGAACGCTTTGTAATTGTAAATAAGAAGGAGTGGTTTGAGGCTGGTCAATCCTTAAAAGAAAAACGACTCAAACTAGGTATTTCTCTAACTAAAATGGGGCAGATTCTAAAGACTTCCACTTCTAGAATTTCAAATATGGAAAATGGAAAGGGGGTAATGATGGCGGATCATTTAAGAGCAAGTTATGAGTTAGCATTAGAATTAGAAGGAATAAAGCAACAAAAGAAATAAAATAAGTTTGACTATAAATAGACACAAACCAGTCATGTTCAAATTTTGTGATGGTCGAAACGAAACCTTTACAGAGCAAACTTGCTTATTGAATCTGAAGTTTAACTCGTATCAAAGATACCACAGAATTAGGATTTGGAGCATCGATTAGCAAAATATTTGAATGTCCAACGACCTTAAAAATGAATAATCGAGAATAGGATTGATTATATACTGAACCTTTTTATTGCAAACTTTTTATATATGTAACAAGAAGAAAGCGTTATTTTCACAAGCTAAGCCTTTCATATCTTGGAAGAGAGATAGTAGCTCATCAATCTACACAACATGGTGTGAAAAAACTCCGATACGAGACGGATATTTGATGCTAAATAACCAATAAAAATACTTCATCATTAAGTATTTCTAAAGTGAATCTCGAAATGTGTATACATCATTTGTCTATATCTGTAATTCCTATTTTAGGTATGAAAATAGTTGTATAGAGAGGTACTAGTGTAAGTGGTACTTTATGTAAGAGTTGATGAGAAGGAGGTAATTAGAGTTCCTTAGAAGGTTATGGGGCATATAAGCAAGGTGATTTTATCGATTTGTTTATAGAATCTAAACAGGGGATGTTCCAAGAAGGAAATGCTCAATCCTAAGAAAAAAGGAGGCGTAAGCACAAAGTAAAATATAATAAGGTGCACCACTTAGCGTTTTTTGCTAAGTGGTCACCTCGGCTAGGAGGAACGGAGTGACGGGGCGCTGAAGCCCAATGCTCTTGACCCTTCGCACAACAAATACTCATATCCCAGAAAAAGTGAGTGATGAGTTTTGAGTGTCATTTATGAAGGCTATAGTACCTTGAATCATTCGATAAAACCAATTGAATCAAGAATAAAAAAACTGTACCAAATCGGGGTACTAATATTTTTAATATTAAGAGGTCGATTCGGTACAGAAATTTATAGCACAAATCATTAATAAAAATAAGGGATACTTAGGCATGGAAGTGTTTATTTTTAAAGCACAAATCTAAAAGGAGTGAATTACATGACTGCTAATAATAGCGAATCTTAGTCATGAGGAAAGGAAATTATATTGAAACAAGAATTTACGTTAGTAGAATTGGTTAAGAACTATGGAACAAAAGCTCAGAAAGCGTCCTTAAAGAGAAATAAAGGTAATATTACAGGAAAAGAATTTACCCTCCTCCTCAAATCAGTTTTGACTGAATGGGAATCTTATGCAGTTGAAGGCAGAGGCTCGAAGCGTATCATTACATGCAGTGGGAAACGCTCTAAAAAAGCTGATCGAATTGATAAGCGAACAAACAATGGCCAAGGACAACTTGTCGGTGAATTTGAGTTGAACTCACTTGTAGTTAGATATCTGATCCACAATGATAATAATGTAAGACCTATGAGTGTGACCAAATGGATTACTGAATTAGAAATAGTTGACGTGAAACTCATGGGAGCGCTATATGGTTCAAAAATAGGACATTTAGAAGAGTTACAAAAGCAATTCAGTAGTGTAATAAAGGACTATGACAAGGCTGATGATGATATTGAGATGTTAGAAGAGTTCATACAAATTTATCTTAAACATATCAAGTCTAGCCTTGTATCTGTCTTCAGCAAGTTAGCTAAGGCACAACTAATTATTTATCAGAAGGAAGTATGGGGCTGCACAACATTCAATAAACATAGACGATTAACACGCCGAGAGATTAAGTCAATAGCTGAAATTAGACGTACTCTTCTCAATACTCATGGACTAAAAGGAAGAGACTTATTCAAGACCAAAAAAAAAGAAGTTAAGGCTTTCAAGCAAGAATTCGATAAGCAAATAGCTGAAGAATTGAACTTAATATACTATTATGACGCTCATTTCTGTGTGTTGCAGGAAAGTGATTTAGGGGTACAGGACTACCTTAATAGATTGCAAGAGAAAGGCGAATTGGACTTTACATGGAGATTAACAGAGGAACATGCCTTTATCATGACTCAGGTCTACAAAGATATGCAAAGTAATCATTCTTTGGAACTTGCAAAAAAACGAGAAAAAAATACCTCTAACATGTCTGATTCTGATAGGGTCAAGTGTTTAAAGATTCTAAAGCAATATACTCCAATGTGGGAGTTGCTTTTGACTTATTTCAAATGCACCAGCTTTCTTAATTCAAAACCTAATGCAGAAAAAGTCGCCGCCCAAAATAAAATGGGAATTAACAGAGTTGAATTTGAGATTTCTCAGGAATCAAAGAGAACTAATCCAATTTCACAGCTTCAAGCTATTTGATGGATTGTTGAAATGAATTAGTAATTAAAAGCAATTACAGGAGTATCTCACGTTCGAGGCACTCTCTTTTTCTTATATGGAAATGGAGCAGATGATTGAACATGGATCGGAATTTAACAACATCGTTTTATAAACTAATAAAACCTGTCTTTTATTTTGTCTTCTACAACATTATTTATCCTTTTATATATGAGATTTATNAATGGTAGATAAAGACTAAATAAAAGTATTTTTTGTAAGATAAACATTTAAAAAGTACTGATCTCTGTTGGTGTATAGGGTATAATTTTCCTGTATATTTGTGTAGATAAGTAGCCTGTCTATGAAGGCTATATCATTAGTTAACTGTACTTAAGAGGTGAGAAACTTTAGGTATCTGCATTAAGTAAAGAATTATTTGAAGGGTGAGTTGTTAAATGTTTATACGTAAAATACAAATAGAGTCGTTTCGTGGTCTTAAAGGTTTGGAGATTAATTTTTCTCAGCCAGTTCATCAATACTTTAAAAATCTAAACCTTTCTATTCTCGTTGGAGAGAATGGGGTAGGCAAGAGCTCTATATTTCAATTACTAACAAGTTTATTTAGTCCTATACAATTTAGAGGAGATATAGAAAAACCAATTTGTACAGTAGAATATGAAATCAATGATGAAAATATATCATATAACTCAGGAGGGTCTTATCCCCAAAAACATCCCTCAAAGATTATTGTATCATCTTTTTCAGCTTTTGATCCATATGATCAGCGGGTATGGTATACCGCAGCTAGACGTCGAGCAGAAAGAGAAGAGTTAGAATATATGACAAAATATATACATCTAGGACCTAGTAATAGAGGCTATTCAAGCTTGGATAATGTAATTGAAGCAATAATTGAATCACTGTATGTTACCTTGAAGGAAAAAAGGAAATTCGAGTGTTATAGTGGCCTTCTACATAAGATTAAGTTTCGCAGAGCTGTTGGCTTGGTGATTAATTACAACAAGTTTAGAGAGTTATCAAAAGCAATAGAAACTAGTCTACATGCAAACGAACACATGCAGAGGTTTATAGAATTACATGAAGAAATGAAACAAAGGTTAAGCGATTTAAGAAGAAAACGTCGTCACATGTTTCCGAACCATAGAGATAGACGAGGTTTTGCAATAGATGTGGAGTTTTTTAGTGATGAGCTATTTGAATTATATAGAGAAATTTTGAATTTTGACATTGCTGTACCATTTATTAAAGATGTCATTTTTGAGAGTGAGAATGGACATGAAGTGTTACTATCAGAAATGAGCTCTGGTGAAATTACTATGCTATATCGATTTCTTCCACTTGTAATGGAGATAGAGGATAATACTATAGTTTTAATTGATGAACCAGAAACGCACTTACACCCACGTTGGACTAGAGAGTTTATATCATATCTGACTTCATTATTTAATGATTATAGAGTACATGTATTAATAGCTACTCACTCACCAACTATTGCTTCTGATGTTCCTATGAAATGTATTGTTGGGTTAAGAACCCAAGAAGGGGTTGTGCAGCAATACAAACCTAGGGATCGAACTCTTGGTGGGCATTCAAACGAATTATTACGAGACGTATTTGAATTAGAAGATTTAGCCAGTGTAAATGCCTTAGAAAGTATAGGTCGAATAATCAAGTTATTAGAAAGAAAGCGTCCTAATTCAGAACAAATCAATGAGGCACGGCAAATATATAACGATTTAAGCACGACCTCTGAGAAATATAGATTATATCAGAAGTATAAGAAGTTTTTAGGAGAGTAACAATGTGGAAAATTAGTGTATCGAGAGAGTATCAAGTATATAAATTTACAGATAGATTTGTAAAGGATCTACTACTATGGGCATTTCGAAATAGGGGTCTTAGCACACATGATGAGATATTAAGAAGTAGAATGAGCAAGGAATTAAAAGCTTTAGTAAATTATAAGAGGTACAAAAATAAGCTTAGAGATTCTATGTTAGTACTTTCACAATGTAAAGAAATCGGCGGTGTTCTTAATAATTTTAATGTATATACTAAAAATTACTACTTGATTCTTCAAGGTAAAGTCAGACGACCGAAACTACTGTCTAAGACAACAATAGATGAAATTGAAGGCACTTTTGAGTATTTGTATACTTCAATGCTGAAAAGTAAATATTTTTGGGAAATATATAATCCTGATGGCATATACAAAAATAAACAACAGGTTAGAGAGGAACAAGGAAAAGGTAGGGTATGTCCCTATTGTGATCAACAGTATATTAGCACTGATATTAAGAGTAATATGGATCATTTTTTACCAATCTCCCAGTTTCCGTTTCTAAGTATACATTGGGCAAATCTTATTGTCTCATGTGCAACATGTAATGGTATCTTAGTTAAGAATAAAAACTGGTATATACCAGTTTTGCATCCTTATTACGATTATATAGAAAAAATACTTTATTTTTCTTTTGATAGAAAGGACAAGGTTATTCAGGTTAAAACTCGTCCATGTGTACCTAATGTAAGGAAAGGTAAGATACGTGGAGAGCATCTGATTGCTTTATTAAAGCATGATCAATCTTATCAAGGGGTTTGGGCAGAAATAGAGGATGAACAGCATTCATTAGAAGAGGAAGTGCAAAAGTGTTATCAGCGGTTTAAAAATAAAATGTTGACTGAAAAGATTGCCCTTGAAATGTTAGAAACTGCAGTAGGTACAAGGGCAATGTATCATAATGATAGAAAGCGAAAAAAGATATTTACTAAATTGAAGTGGGACTACGGAAAAGACTATATGCACGTGGAGGGTAAGGAATACATTGAATACTTAAGGAAAGAGCAAAAGGAGATGTTAGCACAAAGAGAATAGGATTAATTTAAATTGTTATTAGTGTGTTCTTTAGTTTTCTTTTAAAAGATCAAAATGCAAGCTCTATCGGCGATAGCCAAAATGGAAAGAAGCCTAGTTGTTAGAGGTACCCAAGAAAGGAAGCCTCTTGCGAAGCAGCGTGATGACCCTAAAGAAGCAAGACTGAGAAAGCATTTTAAGCAAAACATATAACATGCTTTAAAATTGCTTGAGACTTCTGCATATAAGAAGTTGAAGTGATAACAGGTATCATGAAGAGAACCCTAATCAGAAGAAAAAATAAATAACAGATAATAAGATGAAAGTTAATGAAATAAAGTATATTACAATGTTGTAATTAAAGAGTTTGTTAAGACGAGGAGGTCTAAGGGAAAACCATATCAAACCATGGAATCAAGCTAATCATCATGAGCGGTTAGATATTAATAATAGGTTATAAGGACAGGTTTTAACACCCGTTCTTCTCTTATAATATTTATGTAAAAAGATATGGTATAATACTCCTATATGACCATGAAAATACAGGTTATTTATTTACATTAATTAGTTCAGACTTCGTTTAAGAAAATTGTGAATTTGATGGGAGAGCATGCTTTGACGAGTTATCTAATTCAATATATAGACCCAAAAGATAATGAAGATGAAGAAGACCCACTTTTCTCGGAGTACACTTATGGAGATAAGGGGAACAGAGGAAAAACTTTAAAAACTCAGGTTTTAAAAGGCGACTTTCTTTTTTTTAATAGAAGTATAGAAGATAAGGTCTGTATCACTGCATTTTATGAAGTGGGAGAGGTTTTGGAAATTCAAAAAGCAAAAATGGATAATTTAATCATGAGGAATTATAGAAATCCTCACTTGTTAAGAAATAACGTCCAGGAGAATGAAGTAATTATTTTTGGAAATCCAGATAAATCAATGATATTAGATACTCCCCTGGAGGTTAACAGGGCATTACTAGAGGAATTATCGATTGAATTAAAGCCTTCTCCAAATCAAACAGAAAAAGCAGCCATTTCATCAAGATTAAAAAATTATGGAAGGTTTATTCCGCTAGACGATTCACAAGTAAACATATTACTGGAGAAAGTGAATCCACTGCATACTGCGAGTTTTCTAAAACTTCAGAAAGACTTAGAAACACCGATTGTTTTAAATAAAACCGAAAAAGACTCGGTTGTTAAAGCACGTATAGGACAGTCAATTTTTAAAAGGACTCTTTTAGCTGTAGAAAAGAAATGTAGACTGTGTGGTGTCTCGGATGAACGCTTGTTAGTTGCAAGTCACATCAAACCTTGGAGTCAATCAAATAATCAAGAGAGGTTAGATGTGAATAATGGATTGTTACTTTGTCCTAATCATGATTCTTTGTTTGATAAGGGATATATTAGTTTTGACAAAGATGGTTTGATTTTAATTTCGAAAAGTCTGGATAAGTATTCTAAGCTTTTCCTTAATATCAATGAAACTATGACCATTAGAATGAAAGAAAGCCAGCAGAAGTATATAAAATGGCATAGAGAGAACAAGTTTAAATAGTTAGTAATGTAATTATTAAGCTAATAGTACTGTAAAGGAGTTAGTGTAATGAATACATGGATATTTCAAGGTAATCCAAAAGTTTTTGACGTGGATACTTACATTAAAAACCATAAATACATCTGGTGGTCATTAAGGCAAGAGCATTTTTTAGATAAGATTGAATTAGATGATGAAGTCTTTTTGTGGAGGTCAGACGGAAATAACAGAGGCACAGGTGGAATATTAGCTAAAGCTAGAGTAGTAAGCTTGCCTACAGAGAGAATCAATGATGAAACTACACAAAATTACTGGTATACGGATGAGTGGAAAAATCCATACCTAGCTGTGAAGTTGGAAGTTCTACAGGTAAGGTGGGAGGATGGATTTATAAGCAGATTAGCCCTTCTAGAACATCCTATTTTAAGAAGGTTACTTATACTGAGACAAAGAACCCAAACAAATTATCTATTATTACCAGAACATGCAATTATACTACAGAAGTTATGGAATAATATCCATGATAGCGTACAAAGTAAAGTTAATGTTGAGAGCAATATGAAAAATCTTATTAGTGGTGACATAACAGAAACTGAAAGAGAACAAGTCATTAAATCTAGAATTGGTCAATCCGTTTTCAAAAAAACTCTTTTAGCATTGGAAAAGAAATGTAAGCTGTGTGGTGTATCAGACGAACGATTCCTAGTAGCAAGCCACATCAAACCTTGGAGTCAATCAAATAATCGAGAGCGGTTAGATGTGAATAATGGCTTACTGCTCTGTCCAAATCATGATGCTCTATTTGATAAAGGATATATTAGTTTTGATGTTGATGGTAGGATTACGATTTCTAATTATTTAGATGAAGGTACGAGGGTTTTTCTTAATATCAATGAAAATATGAATATTAACATGAATGGCTTTCAGGAGGAGTACATGGAATGGCATCGTATGAGTATATTTAAGTCTAATTAAAAAGGTAGCAACTAAAAACAGAACGTAGAGGGGCATAAACAAATGTCAATTTCTAAAAATAGTGTTCCGCGACTTGAGCCGGTTAAAAGAGCAAGGGAGTATATTCTTTACCAAGGTTCTGTTAGAGAGAGAGTTGTTTATGAATATCTCTTTCATTCAAGAACTCACCGCTGGCTTGATAAGAATGTCATAGACTTAAACCCTGATGAGAGTCGTGGTTACCAAGCTATGGGAATTCTACATTTCATCGGATTAAAAGATAAGCACAAAGGAATCTTTAAGGACTGGAGCATTCAAGAAGCAATAAAAACTTTAGCGCAGCAAAATTCCGATTTCAGTTTAGTTATTCAGTGCCTACATAGCTTTGACGAGCAGGATAGAATAAGTCTTAAGATTAAAGATAATTTTAATGTTGCTCCTCAAAGACAGCTAGATGGAAGTCTTTTCAAGATATTTGATAAGGATATATATGATGTCAAAAAGATGGCTCAGCAAGAAGCTGAAAAGGAAAAACATAAAGAGGCTTGGACTAGATGGAGCGATATTATAAAACAAGCTCTTGATAAAGTTGACAATGATTTTGATGTAATATCTCATAGGTGGATTATTGGTCAGTATCTTTTGAAATATTTCTGGTATGAAATAAAACATAAAGATAGGAAAGATTCTGCATCATCAATCTCCTTCTCAATCGATAAAGAGCAGGTAAAAGTATATCTTGAGTGGAACAGAAAGCAGAGTAGCAATTCAGTAAACAGTTTAAAGGAACATAACCACTGGGTCAAATTTATACACAGCTGGACCAGTGACTATGATATTGATTTAAATGAATATAGTATGTGGGTAGTTAATGATAATCCTAAGCCTATTACTTTGAATCAGTTTTTAAATGATTTTCGGGAGGCAAGACTTAAACTTCAACAAAGAGAACAAAACAATACTTTTTCTTTTAGGGTAGGAGTTATTGTTCCTAGAAAAGAATTTTTAGAGTTGGATAAGTATGAAACTAAACTAGTAAAGTGGCTAATTCAACTTAGAGGGATTTATCCGTATACATTTGGAAATTCATATGACGATGAGTTTGGTACGGCAATTTATGAAGATATTGAGGGTGAACTTACAGAGGGGAATCTTAAACGCTTTGAAGGAACAGTTAATTATTACTATGGAAAACGATATGAACGTGACCCTATTAATCGTAGGCGTGCCATCGAAATTCATGGTTTATCCTGTAAGGTATGTGGTTTTAATTTTGAAGAGGTTTACGGAAAGCGTGGGAAAGATTTTATAGAGGTACATCATATAAAACCTCTAAGTACATTAGAAAAAGAAGCGGTTATTGACCCTGAACAAGACCTTGTTCCTGTTTGTGCTAATTGTCACAGAATGATACACAGAAGGAAAGATGATGTGTTAAATGTTAAGGAATTAAGAAATTTAATTAAAATTAAGAATTATAAATAGAATCAACACCAAAACAAGAGAATGAAGAGAAAGGTTATCTAATATACGTCATCAATAATTATTAAGAAAATGAGGTTTAGTATGTCTATATTTTATTGTTCCTTTTTTTTAGCTTCAAAGCCTAAAGAAAGTGTAAGAAAATTTCCAGTATCTTGTAACATAACCACTAATGAAATAGGTGATTACGGGCATCTTTACACAGGTAAACTGATTCAAAATCTTGGAAAACATTATGAAGCATATGTAAATGCATTCTCAGGAGTTTCTTTATGGGATGTGAAAAACACATCTGCTTCTATGGCTATAGGTCCAATTAAAATACAGAATATAAAAGAGAAATCACAGGTGATTACTGGAAATATTGGAGAGGCTGTAGTTATGCCAGCCCTTGCAAGTTGTATGGGTATTACACTTGCAAGCCTGTCTTTTCAAAGAATAAAAGCCTATCAAAAGAAGTGTCCTGATTTTAGGTTTGACTGTGATTGGCATAACATAGATACAATATGGAATACTGCGTTGGCAGTTAGAAAACATTTACCACATAACTTACCTCTCGAAGTGAAAACAATCCTTCATAAAGATTCAGGATATTTATTAGATGCTTTGGAACAACTTTATAGCTATTGGAAAGAGTGTGAGAAAGCAGGGAACTTAACAGCCATAGGGTATGGTCTTATTGCACGTATCAACTTAAATTCGGTAGATGACCCAGGCTCTTATGAGCATCATATAAGATATTATTTATTCGCTAGAAAAGAATACTTTTCACTGAAAAGAATTGATTATATTTTTAAGAAAATAAGTGAAAAAAATTTCAAAAAAAAATATACAAGAAAGCCATTTATTATATTGAAATGGATAGGTCTGTCTTTCTTATGAATAACACTGTGTTATCTTCGGTCAATAAAGCATTGTTACTAGAATGGGTAATGGATTATAAAGGAATGGAAAAATTCTCTAACCAAGCGAGACAAACGTTAAATAGCCTTAGTTTATCCGACCAGTATTTTGATGAAGAAATAAAGCGATTGGAAACTAATATAAAAGCAATATACTTAGTTAAGGAGAGAATACATAATAATTATCGCAAGAATAGGCATAATATTTATCCTTTTATTTCGAGAAGTAATAGTGGCTACTCTTCTTTATTTATAGTCAAGCCTAAAAAAGATATTGAAATAAGAATTGTGGTAATAAAATCCTTTCAATGGTCTCCAAAGTTTTTCAATAAAAAACAAGTGTTTTTAAATAATAAGGGGAATCTTATGGTTAATCAATTAGAAGAATTTAGTGACCATTCCGTTAAATATGAAATAAAGGCTAATTTGTTTGGAATGGAATTAATAGGGGATTTTTTATTTACAGACTTAGGGACAGTTCATGGAGAATTTCGATGTTTTGGAGAATTAAAAGAAACAACAAAAAATGGAAGACACGTTGGAAATCAATTGCTATTAATGATGTTAAAATTATGTAATGATATTTTTGATTAATGTTATTATTCGTGTTAGGTGAGGGACTTTACAAGTTAATAAGGGTTTGATTTTATTAAACGAGTAAGATATAGGTTAAAATATACTCCGTTGAAGATAACTGAAGAGGGCGCAAAACAATTAAAGAATGTCTAATTAGTCAATATCAAGCCTTCACTTAATTACCTCTTATATTGTCATGGTATATTGGCAATATTAATTAACTAAATATAAAGGATTGGAGAAAAAATATAATTATGGAACTACTAGACGTTTGTTTATGTTGTTTTAAATCTATTCAACCAACTGTGCCAAGAAATAATAGTAGCATTGAGCATTGCTGTAAAGACTGTAAAAAAGAACAAACTAAATTACGTGCAGATATAAAAAACAAATCTCTTAAGATTATTGAACAAAACCCTAGGATAAATCGTTTATTTGATTCTGTGTATTATTCGGAAGACGAGGCTATTAATTATGTAATTGAACCGAAAAGTAAAGCATATAAGGGATCGATTGAATTAAGAAAGTACATGTTTTCTTTGTTAGAGGAAATTCATAAATTTTCGTACGAAGCATGTTTCGAATGTATAATGTATGCGGATTTATTTAATAAAGATGCGAAGGAGTTTTTCTCAGAACGCTTTTTTCAAAGAAATGCAGTTTCAAAGGTAATTGGGTCGTGGGAGAAAATAATAAGATTCCATGCTCTCTATTTTGGCGTAGAGTTTATGGAAAATAAAAAGAAAAATTCCTTGGCAAATCTATCAAAAAAACTAAATAAAACTGAATTTATTAAAACGGACACTTATCGTCTATTGTATTCTCTAAAAAGTAAAGGCCTGTTTAAAAGTATTGACGAAACAAGAAAAATATTTGATCACAGATTATCTTATGAAGCGGGTGGAAGAATATCCGACTTCACTGAAATAATGGTTATGATTACAGAACATTGTGAAAATCTATATAAATGTTTGGAGAATTGTTTAGAACTATATCAAAAGAAAATACCATTAGTTTCCGAAAAGTATATTAACGACTTCCAATTTAAAATTCCTGAAACAAATGAAAAGTTATATAAAAAGAAAGCTTTAAGAATAAAAAAAGGTGCTAATCTAGCTGATTTAGAGTTATTCCAAACAAAATCTATTAACTATGTGCATAAATTTCAATATCGGTTGAAAGAAGCACAAAGTTGGAAACATAAATATTCAGCGCCTCCCATCGAATTACTTTATTATCGGTTGTTTGAAGTATCTGTAAGAATGCATGAATCAGCTAGAAGTCTGGCGCAGATGGTTGATATGTATACGGTTGGAGGAAAAAAATATACTGATCCTGATGAATATTTTTTATATTTTCAAGGGATGAACTATAGATATTTTTTATTAAGTTCACTTCTAAGAATATATTCCGCTTATGATAAGATATCGTTTGTTATTCAAGATTTGTTTGAGGTTAAACCAAAACGAAAAACTTTTGAGGGAACAGTAGAGTATATTAGATTAAGGGAAGCGTTTTTAACTGGTCTTCCTCCTATGAAGATATGTAATAGAATATTAAGTCATACAGCTTTTAAAAAGATTTATAAATCGAGACAAGATCATTTTCACTTACTAACACCTCAATATTTTGTATCTACCAATTATAAAGAAGTTATGGATTTTGAAGTTTGCCAAGCAATTATTGAAAATTCGAAATTAGTATATGAACTGATTGAAAGTGTTGATCAATCGCTGTTAAATATTCATTATTTAGCTTTAGCAAAAAATAAAAGGTGAAAATAAGATTTTTGGCACTCCATTAGCGTTCTTATTTTGCACACAGACTCCTCTAACGGCAGCAATATTCGTTGATTTGTAAAGGCATCGCCAAGGGTTTATATGATTGAATTTTGAAGAGTCGCTCTGTGATTCGTAAAATTTATATTGGAATGCATAAGTGATCGATTCTTGAGAATCTAGGTCAAATGAATGTTCATCTTCCAGAATTTATCCATAAAAATCTAAAAGTTGAAGAAGTTAGAAAAGAATTAAATAAGAAAGGCGATGTGAAATGCAATTCTGATGATGAAAAGCAATTTCAAATATTAGAACATATAGCTAGGTAATTGTACTAGTGAACAATGGGGTTATTCAAGATATAGATATTTTTATTTTGAATTTGATATATTAACTACAATTCAAGATTAAGAGGTTGTTACATGAATATTAAAAGAACAGGTGATCTATTACACAATATAAAAAGGGGAAATTAAAATGGGTTACATTGCATATATAAAAACAGCCTTAACGGTTTTAAAGGTAACATTAGAGTCAAAGGAGACACTAAATAAGCTTCAAAAAGGTTTGAAAAATAGTGATGATACTATTGTAAAAGTGGAAAGCGCTGTTGAACAAAGTAAAGATGTTTTAGAAAACGGTAAACGGACTTTCTTACGAATTATAGGTAAAGAGGAAGCTGTCTATGGCTACCCTCCAATTCCCAAGCCACAAACAAATGATAAAGAACTAATTTCACAGTGGGTCATTGATGAATACCAAGCTATCTCAAATCAAAATTCCTTCAAAATTAGAAAGTTCTTAAAAGAGAAAAAATCCAATCTCGAATGGAAAAATGCCACAGAAGATGACCGAAAGAAAATGACTTATGAATATATCTCCCTGCAACACCTACTTGTAAGTCCGAGATGGCAAACGATAATTGATTGTGAATCTCCCTTGGATGAAGAAGATTGGAAAAGAATTGAAGAAGCTGAGAGTTTTTTCAAAAGACATTCAGAATTATTTAATGAGAATTATGGGAATTTTGCAAGAAACTTTTATGATACAGATAAAGTCGTTTCCGCTTATTTTACCCATAAAAATCTTACCTATCATAAACATGACGATCGTGTATTTGCAGATAATTCTTGGAAAAAACCAGTTTCTTGACTAAATAATGTTGATTTTCAAAAAACTATAAATTCATTCAGCTTGAAAGCAGATAAAGTGAATGTAAAAATATTATATAAAATGATGTTCCCCCAAAGAAATAGCTACAACTGAATCAAAAAATTACAACTACTAAAGAACCTCAACTAGACTCAGATATGAAGAAACTCCAAGATGAAAGAATTAAGCCAAAATATAGGAAGAAGAAGCTAAAGTTAAAGCAGAATTAAATGCGGAAGCTACATATTTAGATGAAGATATTCAATATGAGGATGATGGTAATATTGATGAGTAAGAAGTGCATAGTGCTTTTATCAGGATTAACATACGTAATAAAAAGTTCAACTAACTTTAATAAATTTACAGACATTCAAGAAGATAAGTCTTGAATGTCTTAAATATAGTTGATAGCGGTAAGGTAAAGAAAGAACATGACATTCATAATTGAAAATACATTTCGTTTCATTAACTACACCCTATTGATACATTATTAGGATGTTGATATAATTGGGTTAACAGCGTCTCATATACATGTATCAAAAAAAGGATGGTTATTAATGAAATATGGTTATGCTCGTGTATCTAGTGTAGGTCAAAACTTAACTGCACAAATTAGGCAATTGAAAGAAGCAGGGTGTGAAGGAGTTTTCAAGGAGAAAGTATCTGGAAGAAAGAAAGAAGATAGAGAGCAGTTTAATATTCTTCTTGAGAAGGTAGAAAAAGGTGACACCATTGTGGTTACAAAGTTAGACAGATTTGCGAGAAGTACCAAAGACGCTTTAAGTACAATTGAGTACTTAAATAACAAGGGCGTTTCTCTTGTTGTTTTGAATATGGGTGGGGATAAGGTTGATACAGCGACAGCTATTGGCAAGTTGATGATCACTGTCCTATCTGGTATTGCAGAGTTTGAAGCGGACATGATTAAGGAAAGACAATTAGAAGGTATTGAAGAAGCCAAAAAAAGAGGTGTATACAAAGGTAGACCTGCGAAGTATACAGAAAAACATAGAGGGTTGCAACATGCAATTGAGTTATTTCATAACAGGGACACTAATAAGTTGACTGTAAAAGAAATTGAGGAAATAACTAAAATAAGTAGGGCTACTCTATACAGGGCAGTTAAGAAATAAGAAAATTGTATTGAGTGATTATATATAAAGCTACTAACCATTATTAATATAAAAGTACGTATAGGGTTAATTCTTGTTGTTTCCGCTTGAAAATTTTTAAGAGAAATAATTGTAATTATTTATGGATGACCAAGTACTACGAAGACAAAGAGTAAAAGAAATGAATAAAAAGGTTTATTTGCTTATTAATAGTAGCTTGCAATTTAAATAAAGCAAACAGAGGTAAGGAAAAGAACTTTTAAAATAACCATAAATTAATTAAACTCCATTTTTAAATCTATCCTTTAAAGCTATTTAAGAGGTATATTAGCCAGGGAAATGGCAAATATGTAAATAATAGACGATAAATTACAGTAATATTAAAGGAGTAGAGATAAAAATGGAAAAATATATTCAGGAAAACTTTAATAAACTGCCTATACCTATTTTAGCAAATAAGCTAGAGATTAAAGTTATTGATTTATGCAAAATACTAAGAAAAAAGGGATATATTCGTGACTTGCAGCCTATTGAATTACAATTTATAAAGGAGAATCTCGATAAAATGCCTGTCGATGAGATTCAAGATAAATTGGGGATGACTAAATCTCAGTTAGATCAAATTAGGCAAAGATACGGTTTTATTAAAAAAACGCGAAATATACATGGATATACTGAGGAAGAAGTAATTAATAAAACAAGGTGGCTGATAGAAGAAAAACTAAAATTGGAAATAGATGATCTTCTTCCTAAAAAAATTACAGGTAAATCATTCCATGATAACAATTTATTTGCAGTCCTATCTTTTGCAGAAAATAAGAAAAAAAGCGATCCTTACTATAAATACTTTTCTGCAGTTGCGTTCCTTGTCTGTAAATCATATCCAGATTCATTTAAACCCTTTCAGTTTTCTTATTCTCCCGATACAATAAACTATTTTAAAAAAGGTAAACGTTACTATTTTCGTGAAGTTTTGTGGGTTTTAGAGAGTAAACTAGGTCTAAGTATTGATTTGATTAGTGAATTTAGTACATTAAATAGCTTTTTAACCCGAAAAGATTTGGACTTTTACGGACTTGGATATCATCTATATAAACATTTTTTCGAATCGAAAAATCATATGTTTGTGGAATTAATGAAATTTTGCGCTTCAGATGAAGTAACCTTGAAAGCAGATACACGTTCCTTAAGACAAGCATTAAGTATAGAAGGTATTAATGTTAGTAAGTGCTTCCTAAATGGTTGTAAAAAACAAGATAATATAGAAATTCATCATATCGTTCCTCAAAAAGTAAAACAACTTGTTCGATTTAACATTAACGATACTAATAACTTAATTCCCTTATGTAAAAATCATCACGATATTGCAGGCAAAATTGACTGGAAAGAGTTTTTAGACATTGAAAAGGCTAGCTGGAGGAAAAGACTTACGGAACTAATAGGCGATAATATTTTTAACTTTAAAATTTGAATTATCGTATCTCCCATAGTTTTCAAAATCAAAGAGATTTAAATTAAAGCGTACGTAGGTAAAGAGATGATAAAATTATAAGTGTTGTGATTGCAATATTGACTCAAAATTTCAATTTAATAGGAGAATAAAAGTCTCAAAATATGGTCAAAACCAAAGTGTAAAGGGTGAAGACTGTTTTATACGAAAAACTATTGAGAGGAGATATTATATACTTCCTTTTATTTTAAAGAGCAAGAACCAGATTCTTGCTTTTTACAAGTTCTTTTTTATGTAGGTGATATAATGAGAAAAGTTCTACCTATTTATCAGCCTTCGTTTGTTAAATATGCTTAATAAAATATGGGTTTCATTAAGCATTATATATTGCGGTATCCTCTTCTTAACTGGGAGAGGATTTTTTATAGTGAAACTTTTTGACTATAAAAAGTAATAAAGTTACATTTATTGTTTCTTTTATAGTATATTAGATTTTAAAAAGGGGTTTTATGGTTGAAAAAGAAAATTCTACATATATTCCCAATAGTTATGATCAGTAGTAGTTTACTAATTTCATGTAGCAATAGCACTGGTACTGAGCAAGTTGGCTCTTCGAAAGAAAAACAAAAAGATAAAGTAATTTCACTACAAAAAGAAATCAAACAAGCTAAAGAATATATCAGAGATGGAGAATATTCTAAGATCAATGATTTAAGCACCAAAGTATATAATCAGAATGAAAAAGTAAATAAAGATCAATACGAAGAATTTAAGGTATTAGATAGTATTGCCAGTGTGTTTAGTTCAAATTTAACTTATGTTAAATCATCAAACATCAGCGACATCCCAGTGAATTATAAAGGCGAGTTCAAAGCTCAATTAAATCGAGAAAGAGAAGCATTAAAGGAATCTCTAATTAATGACCTTGCAAAAAAAGACTTTAAAACTAATAACTATACTTATAC
>Ga0058696_1000310_pt1 | contig 20871 bp, 14 predicted proteins | sample AgamicMgSfrz_FD_55077 | JGI IMG/M metagenome (GOLD analysis project Ga0058696, IMG submission 55077) | Agave microbial communities from Guanajuato, Mexico - Mg.Sf.rz | ecosystem: Host-associated > Plants > Phyllosphere > Phylloplane/Leaf | place: Guanajuato, Mexico | collected 2012-05-30 | reverse complement strand
TCTGCCAGTAGCGCATCGGCGGAACATCGCGCATCACGATACGGTTGTACGTCCGCCCCCATCCGGCGTCGATCCTCGGCAGCAGCGCCGCCCGCGCACGCGGCACGCCGAGCCGGCCGATCTCGACGTCGGCGCGCACGCCGGCAAGCTCCGCATCGTGGTCGAGCGCGTCCGTCACGACGGACATCAGGTCATCGGCATAGGCGTAAGCCGGCGCCAGCACGACCGCCGCGACCAGCACGACGCGTGCGACGATCATGCGGCCCCCGCGCGATCGCCCGGCACCAGCACGCCGTCCACCAGTTCGTAGCAGCGCTCGAACGTGGCGGCAAGCGAGCGATCGTGCGTGATGACCACCACGGTTCGCCCGATGCGTTGCAGGAGCGCCCCGATACGCCGCACCGACGCCGCATCGAGATTCGACGTGGGCTCGTCGAGCAGCATCAATTCCGCCGGCTGATACAGCGCGCGCGCCAGCAGCAGCCGTTGCCGCTGGCCGGCCGAGATGTTCGCGATCGAGTCGCTGATGATCGTCCGCGTGCGCATCGGCAGGCGCATCACGTCGTCCAGCAGACCGACTTCGTCGAGCAGACGATTGATGCGCGCATGATCGATCCGTGCGCTGAACAGCGAGATATTGTCGGCAATCGAGCCGCGCAGGATCAGGTCGCCCTGCCGCATCTGCGTGATGTGGCGGCGAACCTCGTCGACCGCGAGGTTCGCATAGCCCACGCCGTTCAACCGGACGTCGCCCTGCTGCGCATGCTCGGCGGCCGCCAGCAGCTTGAAGATCGTCGACTTCCCGCAGCCGGACGGCCCCACGATCGCGATCCGGTCGCCGCGCCGGATCGTGAGATCCACGCCGGTCAGCACCCGGCGATCCGACGCGCCATACGAGAACGAAACGTTGCGCATCTCGATCGACTCGAAACGCTGCGTCTCGGCCGCGCGGCCCGCCTGCTCCAATGGCGTGTAGCGCTCGGGTTCGCCCTCGACGATATCGGCGACGCGCGCAGCCGGCACCGTCAGCATCAGCCGCCCGAACAGCGCATTGATGGCCTGCGCGAGCCGCTCAGACGCGAGCGACTTGTAGATCATGAACGAATAGAACACGCCGACCGAGATCTTGCCGTCGAGCATCAGCCCGGCCGACAGCCAGGTAATCGCAATCGCGTCGGCGTAGTCGACGAACTTGAGCACCGCATCGCGCCCGGCCGTGAGCTTCTCGCTGTGCAGCGCCGTGGCCGCATAGGCCTTGAACTTCGCCATGTAGATCGCCGTGCGCCGCGTCTCGCCCGACGCGAGCTTGATCAGCGACGCACCGCGGATCGTCTCGAACAGCAGGTCCTCGCATTCGGCGGTTCGTTCGAGCACCAGCATGTGCGCGTCGCGCATCGGCGGATAGAGCGCGAACGCCACGCCGACGTACACCGCGAAGATGGCGAGCGCGACACCCGCCAGCAACCGGCTCTGCACGAGCATCAGCAGCACCGCGATGACGCCTACCGCGGCGTCGATCCGCAGCGAGATCGCGGTCCGCACCGCGAAGTCGTTGATCTCGTCGTGCGATTTGACGCGCGCGAACACGTCGCCGACGTTGCGCTTCTCGAAATAGGGAATCGGATGGCGCAGCAATTGCCCGATCAGCCCTTCGGTCATGTTCACGCTGACCAGCGTGTGAATCAGCGCGCTCAGATACGACTCGACGAAGCGGCCGAAGACGCCGATCGCGAAAATGCTCGCGAACGTCACAGCGAGGATCTGCAGCAAGTTGCGGTTGTCGCTGGTCACGACCTGGTCGAGCACCAGATTGCCGAAATACGGCAGCGCCAGGATCGCGCACTGGCTGCCGAGCGCGACGAACAGCAGCTTGCCGATCTGCGCGCGCAACTGCGGGTTCAGCGCCCTGACACGCGCCAGCGCGGCCGGCACGCGCGAACGGGCGCGGATACGCGGCAGGCCGGGGGTGGGCGCACATTCGAGCAGGTAGCCGGACACGCTCGCCAGGAACATGTCGAGCGCGACGCGGCGTCGCCCGACGGCGGGATCGATCACCTGCACGTAACCGCGCCGCACGCGCTCGAAGACCACGAAATGCGCGCCGCCGAAATGGACGATCGAGCCGGGCTTGATGTCCGCCAGATCGCCGGCATCGAAACGGTATGCCTGAACCGCCAGCCCAAAATCGGTCGCGACGTCGTACAGGTCCATCAGCGACAGGCCGTGAGACGACACCGGCCGGCTCGCCGCGATCTCCCGCACGTCGGTCGCGCGCCCGAGATGGGTGAGCACCATGGCCAGACACGCATATCCGCAGTCCGCGACTTCATTCTGGTAAATCACGCGCACGCGTCAACTCCGGATCATCTGGAACAACGGTTCGAACACCCATTCCGCAATCGTGCGGCGCTCGACGACGACGCTCGCCGTCCCGCGCATGCCGGGCAGGATACGCAGCGGCGGGTGCGACGAGCCGAAGGTCGTGCCGCGCAATGTCGCCCATGCCATGTAATCGACCGGCCGCGCGCCGGCCGGCGCCGATGCAGGCGATGAAGCGGTGGCCGCGGTCATCGTCGTATCCGAAATCGAATCGATGCGAGCGGCGACACTGCCGAAACGCGCATAGGGAAAGGCGTCGAGCTTGATTCGAACCGTCTGCCCCTCCCGGACGAAGCCGCGCTGGCGGGACGGAATGCGAAGCGCCGCGGACAGCGCCGGTTTCGGGCTGGTGGAAATCACGAGTGCGACGTCGTCGGATTCGAGCGTATTGCCCGGCACGAGACCGGAAAACGTCACGACGCCGTCGCCGGGCGCCGATACGGTCACGTCGCGCCGGGCCGCCTCGTAACGCATGTCGATGTCCTGCACTTCGCGATCGCGCTGTGCACGCAACTCGCGGATTTGCGCGTCGAGTTCGCGGCGACCGCCGCGCAGGGTTTCGAGATCGGCTAGCAGCGCCTGATGCCGCGCATCGCCCTGCGCAATCTCGGCTTCGTTCTGACGGACTTCGATGCGCGCCTGCTCGATACGATCGGCGATCACGTAGTCGGCCGCGCCCTCGAGACGCGCGAGCCGGCGCCGCGCATCGTCACCCATCTGCCGCATGCGGAATTGCCGGTCGCCGAGCGCAGCGAGCTCGCGCATGCGCGCCGCCTCCGTACGCTCGACCGCGTGCATTCGCGCGGTCAATGCGGTCACGCGATCGTCGAACTGGGCATTCGTCGCCGCGGTCTGCCGGTCGCGCAGCGCCTCGTCGAAGACCGGCCTCGGGCGACCGTCGGTCGACAGCGTCAGGTCACGTGTCAGCCGGAACAGCGGCTGCCCCTTGCGTACCGTCGCGGCCGGCGCGACGTACACCGCGGTCACGAGACCGTCGTGACCGGTGATTCTGACGTCGGACGGGGAGATGATCTCGCACGGCACGTCGCGCTTCAGCTCGATTTCCTTGACGAACGCGAACACGACACCCACGACGACGATGACCGATGCGCAGTATGCGATCCAGCGCCACGACACATCCGTGAAGCGCGGTATTTTTCCAGCTTCCCAATCCAATTTCGATATTCCGCGGTCGAACTGCCTGTCGCGGCGAGATGTGCGCGCATCACGCGACACCTGCGCCGTACGTGAACGCGCCGGCGCGATGCCGGCGCGTTGCTCCCGATGGGCGGGATCAGGCCGGTGGCCGAACCGTCCCGCCGCCACCGCCGGTGGGCGGCTTCGTGGTCGGAGGCGTCGTCGGTGGTGTCGGTCGAGACGGCGTCGAGCGGGTCGTCGGGGGCGACGCACGTCGCTTGCAGCACCCCCCTGCCAGTTGTGACTGCGCCAGTGAAGCACGATCGATTTTCTGCACCTTCATACTCCTTGCGTTGGAAAGAACTGATGGAAACATGCGGCAGCGGCGCGGCATGTCACTGGTACGACATCGTGAACGTCGCGGCCCCGTTGGCCGTGCCGCCCGTGATCGTGGACGCGGTGCGGATATAGCGCGCCGAAAACGGCGCCTCGTACACCGTGTTGTTGACGGTGCGGATCGGCACCTGGTTCGGATTGCCCGCCGCCGCGGAATCGGGGCCGAACGAGATCGGCTGCGTGCCGGACAGGATCTGGATACCCAGGCCCGTCGCACTCGAAGCGCTCGTCAGAGACAGCACGTTGGAACGGTTGCCCGGCGACGTGACGTCGGTAAACGTCACCGCGACCCGTGAAGACACGCCGCGGCAATCGATCGAAATGCCGAGCGGCACGGAAGGCGACACGCTGCCGACCTTCTGGAACGTGTTCGCGCCGACCTGGCCGAATTGCACGCTGATGCTGCGCGACGTGACGGTGCAACTCTGCGGGACGACCTTCACCTGCGGCGTCGACAACGTCACCTTCGACGCCGTCAGGCCACCGAGACGCTGCGTGAAAAGCAGGCCGCCGGACACCGATGTGTTGGGCGATACTTCGCCCGTCTTGACGAGCTCCAGCACGATCGGCGTACCGAGGTAGATGTAGCACTTGCCGCTCGCCGGATAGCCGCATCGCGACGGTGTATTGAAGACCGACACGGGAACGGTGTACGAACCGGTGTCGGGAACATAGTCGTCCGCGCCGAGGCGCAACCGGAAACCGAGACCCGGCGCATTCGTCGGGATGATGCCGTTGGAAGAACTCGCGCCCGAACCGCTCGTGTTGTCGACGGTCGTTCCCGTCGTGCAGTAGACACCGACCGGGTACGACTGATTGAACGCGTAGGAAAACCGGGTGCTCGCGACGACGGCGCCAACCGGCGCATCGCGCGGGACCGTGACGCTCGCCGGCAGCGACAGCGAAGCGAGATAAATGCCCCCGCTGCCGAGTTCGCAAGCCGCCCTCGCACTCGACGGCAACACCCCGCACGCCAGCAGCAGCCCTCCGATGCAGAACCCGGGCAGATGGCGGCGCACCCGCCCCGCCTTGACGGATGTGTCGCTCCGCGCGTTGAAACGACTTCGAGCATTCATTCGGTGTCTCCTCGACTGGTAACCGACTCGCGAGCCGCCGACGCTGCCTCGTCAGGCTCGCTACGATGCGCAGGAACCGTGTGTTCGCCGTGGCCGATACGTCACGCGGCTGCGTGTCGTTTCCGGTGTTGCCCGCTCCGATCTTCGGTCGGTTGTGCAGGAAGTCGCTACCCCATCCTCGGCGGAAACATGGTCGCCAGCAAAAAGCACTCGCAAACAGCGATGCGGCACCTGGCCGCCAGCTTTTTATGCGAAGCGACCATTCTCAGTCTTCGTGGGACCGAATCCAATCGTACGAGTCAGAAATGTTTACCGAATATTCATGCGCGGGACATGCATCGATCCGCAGCCGTCGTGTCGTATTTTTGATCTCGGACGGCAATGTCGAACATGTCGCAACGTGTCCGTGGGACAGAAGAGGCGGAGCACCGGGTGCGCACCAATGTAAAACGCCCGTCCCGTTTTCACGGTGACGGGCGTTTGCCGGTCGGGCCGGGCTACGCGTCGTTCAATGCACGCCGAGATACGCCTTCACCGCCGGCAGGCCGGGCTTGCCGTCGAGCGTCGTCACGCCGGCCAGCCACTTGTCGAGGGCTTGCGGGTTCGCCTTCAGCCAGTCGGCGGCGGCCTTGTTCGGGTCCTGCTTGTTCATGATCGGCACCATCACGTGGTTCTCGATCGACGTCGTGAACTGCAGGTTCGACACGAACTTCGCGACGTTCGGGCAGCGTTGCGCGTAATCGGGCGGGGTTGCCGTCAGCACCTTCGCTTCGCCGTAGTTCGGGCCGAACACGTCGTCGCCGCCGGTCAGGTAGTCGATCTTCATCTGCACGTTCATCGGATGCGGTTCCCAGCCGAGGAACACGATCCACTGCTTGTCGCGGGCCGCGCGATTCACTTCGACCAGCATCCCGGCCTCGCTCGACTCGACCAGCTTGAACTTGCCGAGGCCGAACTGGTTGCCGTCGATCATCTTCTTGATCAGCGCATTGCCGTCGTTGCCCGGCTCGATCCCGTAGATCTTGCCGTTCAGCTTGTCCGCGTACTTCTGGATGTCCGCGAACGACTTCAGGCCGCCCTGGTACACGTAGTCGGGCACCGCGAGCGTGTATTTCGCGCCGGTCAGGTTCGGCGTCGCGAGCACCTTGATCGTGCCGGCCTTCGTGAACGGCTGGATGATCGGGTCCATCGTCGGCGACCAGTAGCCGAGGAACACGTCGATCTGCTTGCTCTTGATCCCCGCGAACGTGATCGGCACCGAGGCGATCGTCTTCGTCGGGTTGTAGCCGAGCCCCTGCAGCATCGTCGACGCGAGGCCCGTGGTCGCCGCGATGTCGGACCAGCCGACATCGGCGAAGCGCACGTTCTTGCATACGGGCGGATCGGCCGCATAAACGGCCGACATCGGCGCGGTCACCCCGATCCCGCACACCGCTGCGATCAATAGGCGCTTCATCTTGCTTCTCCTCAAAGTGATGTCGTTTGCTTGAATGCGGGATCGTTTATTGAAGCCGCGCGCCGCGATCCCGGCGACGTCGCGGACCGACGGATTGCCGCGGCTCAGCGCCCGGGCAGCCGNCGCTCGTAGCTCGGNGCNTGGCCGAACTGCGCGCGGTATGCCTTGCTGAAATGACACGGCGAATGAAAGCCGCAGACCGTCGTCACGCGTGCGATCGATGCATCGGTCGTGCGCAGCAGGTCGCGGGCGCGTTTCAGGCGCAGCGTCAGGTAATAGTGGGTCGGCGATACGTTCAGGTACACCTTGAACATGCGCTGCAGATGCCGCTGCGACAGCCGCACGAGCCGCGCGAGCTCCTCGAGCGACAGCGGCTCCTCGATGTTCGCCTCCATCAGCCGCACGACCTCGATCAGCTCCGCGCGCGAGAAGCCGACCCGCGCATCGACCGGAATCGGCTGCGTATCGGTCGAGCTGCGAATGCGCTCCAGGATGAACTGCTCGGATACCTGCGCGGCCAGTTGCTGGCCGAACCGCATGCCGACGAGGTTCAGCATCAGGTCGAGCGGCGCGGTGCCGCCCGTGCAGGTCAGCCGGTCGCGATCGACGACGAACANCTCGTCGGCGAAGCCCACTCGCGGNAATTCGGAATGNAGCGCGGACAGGTTCTCCCAGTGCACGGTGCAGCGATAGCCGTCGAGCAGCCCGCTCGACATCAGCGCATAGGCGCCCGTGCAGATGCCGCCGAGCGGCAGCCCGCGTTCGGCGAGCGCCGCGAGCGTATCGCGCGCGCCCTCGTCGACCACGTCGCGGATGCGGATGCCGCCGCACACGATCATCACGTCGGGCAGGTTGTCGTAGTCGAGCGCCTGCGTGGGCCGCACCGCGATGCCGTTGCTGGCATGCGCGGGCGCGCCGTCGAGCGAGTAGATCGACCACTTGTAGTGATCCGCCCGCCCGACGTAGTTCGCCATCCGAAGCACTTCGACCGCGCTCGAGAACGCGATCATCGAGAAGTTCGGCAGCGTCAGGAAGCCGAAATGGGCGAGGGACGAAACCGGTGAAACGCAGGCGGCGGGCGCGACAGCGACGGCGGACGTCACATCGGTCTCCTGGCGAGGAGGTTGCAGAAGGTCAGCCCCGCGGCCGAAGCCGCAGGAGCCGTTATCCATTCAGGGTGAGCGGCCAGCGTGTTGCCGGCCGCCGGAGATCAGGCCTGCGCGGGCGCAGCCTTCACGCGAAAGAGTTGCTTGAGGCCGGAGAACAGCGGCGCCTTCACGGTGCCCGGCGCGCGGCCGAAGCTCTCCGTGATGCGATCCAGAATGATCGCGAGCAGCACGACCGACAGGCCGCTCTCGAAGCCGAGACCGATGTCGAGACGCTGGATACTCGCGAGCACGTCGTTGCCGAGGCCGCCCGCGCCGACCATCGACGCGATGATCACCATCGACAGCGCCATCATGATCGTCTGGTTCACGCCCTGCATGATCGACGGCAGCGCGTTCGGGAACTGCACCTTGTACAGCAGCTGCCACGGCGTGCAGCCGAATGCCTGGCCGGCTTCGACGATCTCGCGGTTCACGTGACGGATGCCGAGGCTCGTGAGACGCACCGCGGGCGGCATCGCGAAGATCACCGTCGACAGGATCCCCGGCACGCGGCCGAGACCGAACAGCATCGCGGCCGGAATCAGGTAGACGAACGCGGGCATCGTCTGCATCAGGTCGAGAATCGGGCGCACGATCGCGGCGACCCACTTGCTCTTCGCGGCCCAGATGCCGAGCGGGATGCCGAGCACGAGGCTGATGATCGTCGACGACAGCGTGAGGCCAAGCGTGATGACCGTCTGATCCCAGAAGCCCGTCGCGAAGATCAGCAGCAGCGACAGCGTGGTGAACAGCGCGAAGCGCCAGCCCACCCGCCACAGCCCGACGCCGATGAAGATCGCCATCATCAGCCACATCGGGATCGCCTGCAGGCCATGCTCGACGAATGCCGCGAGCCCCTCGATCGCTTGACCGATCGCGTCGAACGTCTTCGCGTCGTGGTCGAGCAGGTAGTGAACGGACTGGTCGACCCAGGTACCGAGCGGAATCATTTCAGACATGGGAGCCTCGCGAACGCGTGATGGCCTTCAGGATGAGCGCNCGATCGACCGAGCCGCAGTAGCAGCCGTCGTCGTCGACGACGGGCAGTGCATTCGGGCTCGCGACCACGCGCGCGACGACATGTTCGAGCGACGCATCGCGCCGGATGCTTTCGATCGGCCGCACGGACGGCGTGTCCTNGCCGAGCGCCTCGCGCGTGACGAAGCCGCGNATCTTGCGTGCGGCNTCGAGCACGAACGCGTATTCGGCGCTGCCGTTCAGCGANGCCGCGACGTTCNCGGCATCGCACTTCGACACGAGCGGCACGGCGCCCGTCTGCATCAGGTCGCCGGCGGTGAGGTAGCGGCTGGTGTCGATGCCGTCGAAGAACGCGCGGACGTAATCGTCGGCCGGGTTCGCGATGATGTCCTGCGGCGTGCCGACCTGCACGAGGCGGCCGCCCTCCATGATCGCGATGCGGTTGCCGATGCGCAGCGCTTCCTCGAGATCGTGCGACACGAACATGATCGTGCGGCGCTGCTCCTTCTGCAGTTGCAGCAGCACGTCCTGCATTTCGCGGCGCTTGAGCGGATCGAGTGCGGAGAACGCCTCGTCCATGATCATCAGCGACGGGTTCACGGCCAGCGCGCGGGCGAGGCCGACGCGCTGCTGCATCCCGCCCGACAGCTCGGACGGCAGCTTGTGCGAGAACGGCGCGAGACCGACCTGCTCGAGCACTTCCATCGCACGGCGCTCGCGCTCCTTCTTGCCCATGCCGCCGACTTCGAGCCCGAACGCGGCATTCGACACGACGGTGCGATGCGGCATCAGCGCGAACGACTGGAACACCATGCTCATGTCCTTGCGGCGCAGCGCGGTCAGCGCCGAGCGGCGCGCCGACGCGACGTCGAGCCCGTCGATCAGCACCTTGCCGGCGCTCGGATCGACCAGCCGGTTCACGAGGCGGATCAGCGTGGACTTGCCGGAACCGGACAGGCCCATCAGCACGAAAATTTCGCCTTCCTGCACATCGAAGGAGACGTTGTGCACGCCGACGACCTGGCCGGTGCGCTTGAGCACATCGTCCTTCGTCGCGCCGGCGGCGAGCATGTCGAGCGCCTGCTGCGGATTGCTTCCAAACACCTTGCACAGACCTTCGACCACAACCTTGGGGGCATCCATCGAAACCTTCTCCTCGTGTAGCGGGGACTCGCGCTTGTCATAGCGTGCCTACATAGTTGCCAGAAAAAACCCCGGCCTGCCGACGAATTACGACAAACGCTTGCGCAAATACGACACGCCCGACAGCCCCGCCGGGCGGCCCGCGCAGCCGATTGCGGCGGCGCAATACGCGCACCGCCAGCAACGACGGGCGTCACCCGGCGGCCTTGTGCGCAGCAACGCGCCAAACGACACATGAGGTTTTGCGCCAGGCCGCCTCCGGCACGCGTCGCTTTACGACAAGTTCACGTCCGTTCCGGCGCCGATCTATTCAGACGAAAGCGCGCGCCGCATTCGCCAGTAAAAAGCATGACCGTGCAAAAAACCGGATGGCGACACCGGACGGCGCACGCCGCGATACCGCGTCAAACCCGGGAATCGGCGAATGCACGCTGTGATACATTCGCCGCAAACACGCCGATCGCGACGTTGCCGTGAGCCTTTCTCCAGCAGGCTCAGCCGCACGACGCGCGCATGCCGGTTCGCCTGCCGGCCGTGCTGAAACCACCTCGATCCGGTGCGATCCGCGATCGAAGGACGATAACGACAGTGAGAGGGAGCAAGGCGTTGAACTGGGCATTCGCCGTAATCGGTTTCATCGTGGGCGGCATCGCCGCGTTGATCGGGGATTTCTCGGCCGGGAGCGGCTCGCTGCTCGGGGCCGCCGTCGGATTCTGCATCGGGCACGCGCTGCGCCAACGCAAGCAGCAAAACCAGCGAGCTACGACCGACGCGTTCGCGCTCTCCGCGACGCCGCCGACCCCATTACCGCTCGCCGATCGCGTCGCGCGCCTCGAGGCAACCGTCGACACGCTCACGCGCGAACTCGACGTGCTGCGCGCCCAACTGGCGGGCGCGAAGGCTGGCGCGGCGACCTCCGGCGACATCGCGCAAACGGCTTCGGCCGGTGCCTCCGCCGCGCCGCTGCCAGCCCACGTTCCGGCCACGCCCACGCCACGACCTGTCGCCGCACGGGCCGACACACCGGCATCCAGTTCGACGCCGGCCCCTGCCGTGGCACCCGCACCGGCAACCGCAGCCCGCACCGCCGCTGCGGCCGCTCAGGCCAATACCACCGCCAGCCCACCCGCCACTCCGACCCGCCTTGCCCCGCCCGCACCACCCGCACCACGCGAACCCGGCCTCGCCGAACGCGCGTTCGGCGCCGCGCGCGACTGGCTGCTCGGCGGCAATACGGTCGTGCGTGTCGGGATCATCGTGCTGTTCTTCGGCGTCGCGTTCCTGCTCAAGTACGCGGCCGACAACGACATGCTGCCGATCGAATTCCGCCTCGCGGGCACGGCGCTCGCCGCGGCCGCGCTGCTCGCGATCGGCTGGCGCGTGCGGGCGCGCCGCGCCGCATACGGCCTCGTGCTGCAAGGCGGCGGCGTCGGCATCCTGTACCTGACGATCTTCGCCGCGACCAAGCTGTATGCGCTGCTGCCCGTCGGCGCCGCGTTCCCGCTGATGGTCGCGGTCTGCGCGCTGGGCGCGTTCCTCGCGGTGCGGCAGAACGCGCTGCCGCTCGCGTTCATGGGCAGCGCGGGCGGCTTCCTCGCACCGATCCTGCTGTCGACCGGACAGGGCAACCACGTCGCGCTGTTCAGCTACTACGCACTGCTGAACGCGGGCATCTTCGCAATCGCGTGGTTCAAGGCGTGGCGCCCGCTGAACCTGCTCGGCTTCGTGTTCACGTTCACGATCGGCTCCGCGTGGGGCGTGACGGCCTATCGCCCCGCGCTGTTCGCGAGCACCGAGCCGTTCCTCATCCTGTTCTTCCTGATGTATGTCGGCATCGCGCTGCTGTATGCGGTGAAACGCGAACTCGCGCTGCGGCACTATGTGGACGGCACGCTCGTGTTCGGCACGCCGATCGTCGCGACCGCGCTGCAGGCGTCGCTCGTGAAGGGCATGCCGTTCGGGCTCGCGTGGAGCGCGGTCGCGCTGTCGGCGTTCTACGTCGCGGTCGCCGCATGGCTCGCGCGGCGCCGCGATCGCCTCGGGCTGCTGTTCGAATCGATGTTCGCGCTCGCGGTCATCTTCGCGACGCTCGCGGTGCCGCTCGCGTTCTCGGGGCCGACGACCAGCGCCGCGTGGGCCATCGAAGGCGCGGCCGTCGTGTGGCTCGGCGTGCGCCAGAAGCGCCTGATCGCGTTCGGCTTCGGGCTGCTGATGCAGGTCGCCGCGGCCGGCGCGTTCTTCACGAGCCTGCTCGGGCCGGCCGACCCGGCTGCGCTGCCGGTGCTCAACGGCCCGACTATCGCGATGCTGCTGATCGCGCTCGCCGGCCTGTTCACCGGCTGGTGGCTGCACGGGCGCGGCGAAGCGCGCGCATGGCACGCGTGGATGCCCGAGATCGGTGTCGCGGCTGCCGCGTGGGGGCTGCTGTGGTGGGTAAGCGGCGGGCTGCACGAGATCCTCGTCCATGCGAGCCGTCACGTCGACCTGCATGCCGACCGCTTCGTCATCGATACGACCGCGCTGTTCGCGGCCGGTACCGCATGGCTCGCGCACGTCGCGCGCCGCCGGCTCGCGTGGCCGCTCGCCGAATGGCCCGCGCTCGCGCTCACGCCGGTGCTGGCGCTGCTCGCACTGCGCGCGTTCGATGCGCACGAAGCGCCGCTGTCGGGCATGGGCGCGTTCGCATGGCCGGTGGCCGTCGGCGCCGGGTTTGCACTGCTGTGGCGCCAGTCGCGCGGCACGATCGGCGCCGCTGCCGCGAACGGCGCGGCGCATTCCGTTGCAGCAAGCATCCTCGCGCCGCTGCATACGCTGGCGTTCTGGACCCTGTGCGGGCTGCTGTCGCTCGAAGGTTTCTGGCGCCTGCGCACGTTCGTCCCGGAAGGCGCCTGGAGCTGGAGCGCATGGGCGTACGGCTTCGGCGCGCTGCTCCTGCTCGTGTCGGGCCCCGGCTCGCGCCTGCGCTGGCCGGTCGCCGCGTTCCCGCGCGCGTATCAGGTGTGGGGAGCCGCGCCGCTCGCCGCGCTGCTGTGGCTGTGGAGCCTCGCCAGCACGGCAAGCGACGGCGACGCCTCTCCGCTCTTCTGGCTGCCGCTGCTCAATCCGCTCGACGTCGCGCAGGCTCTCGTGTTCGTCGCGTTCGCCGTGTGGCTGCGTCGCCTGAAGACGCTCGGCGTCGCGTGGCATCCGCGCGTCGTCGACTATCTGGCGATCGCGACCGTGTTCCTGTGGTTCAACGCGCTGCTGCTGCGCACGCTGCATCACCGCTTCCACCTGGGCTACGACATCGACACCGTGCTGTCGTCGTTCGGTATCCAGCAAGTGTTCATGGTCGGCTGGAGCCTGTTCGCATTCGCCGGGATGTGGCTCACGCGCCGCGACGGCATCGCCCGCCTCTGCGCGTTCGCGTCGCTGCCGCTGATCGTCGTGATGTGGGTGTGGACTTTCTACGCGAACTTCACGCAGGACGGCGGAAGCTGGGCGCGCGTGCCACTGTTCAACCCGCTCGATCTCGTGCTCGCGGTCGTCTATGCGCTCGCCGCGTCGTGGTTCGTGCGCGCGCTCAGGCTCGGCTGGTCGTTCGGCAACTATCGCGTCGAGCTGCTGGGTGCGGCCGGCGCGACCGGATTCCTGTGGCTGAACGCGATCCTGCTGCGCACGCTGCATCACTGGGCCGGCGTGCCGTACGAATTCGGCGCGATGGCCGAATCGACGCTCGTGCAGGCGTCGGTATCCGTGTACTGGACGGTCTGCGCGCTCGCGATCACGATCTGGGCCACGCGCCGCGGGCTGCGACCGCTGTGGTTCGTCGGCGCCGCGCTGCTCGCGCTCACGGTCGTCAAGCTGTTCCTGTTCGACCTGTCGCACGTCACCGGCATCGAGCGGATCGTATCGTTCATCGGCATCGGCGTACTGCTGCTGTTGATCGGCTATTTCTCGCCGCTGCCGCCGAAAGCCGCCGCGCAACAGGACGGCCAGCCATGAAACGACTCGCCGCCCTGCTCGGTCTGAGCCTGCTCGCGTCGTTCGCGGCCGCCGACGGCGCGCCGAACGCCGGCCGCGTCACGCAGCGCTTCGCGCTCGACCTCGACGGCAGCGCCGCGTATTACCAGCTCACCGTGCCGCAGCCCGTGTATGCGGCGAGCCGGCGCGACGATCTCGGCGACGTGCGTATCTTCAACGGCGCGGGCGAGCCGGTGCCGTACTCGCTCGACGCACCCGCCGCGGCCGCGCCCGCCGTGCCGCCGTCCCGCGCGCCGGTGCACTGGTTCCCGCTGCCGCCCGCGCGTGCCGAGCACGGCAATGCACCGCTCGGCGTGACGGTCGGCCCGGACGGCGCGCTGCGCGCAGCCGTCGCGACGCCTTCCCGCCCTGGGCGCGGCGCGGACCTCGTCGACCTGTCGCATACCGACGGCAGCATCGACGCACTGCTCGTGCACGTGAACGACGACAGCTACCAGGGGCGCGTGTCCGTCGAAGCCAGCGACGACCTGCGCAGTTGGCGGCCGCTCGGCAGCACGCAGTTGCTGAAGGTCGGCCGCGGCAACGACATGTTGGTGCAGGAACGCATCGCGCTCGACGGCGCGGCGCCGCGCTACCTGCGACTCGACTGGCTCGACGGCGCGCCCGCGATCGCGTCGATCGACGTCGAGACGCATCCGCGCGACGCACGCGGCACCGATGCGGCGTCCGTGCCGCGCCAGTGGCGCGACGCCGTGCGGATACGCGCCGGCGCCGCGCCGGGCGAATATCTGTTCGACACCGACGGCGCGTATCCGGTCGACCGCCTGCGCATCGACCTGCCGCAGCCGAACACCGTCGCGCGCGCGACGCTGCAAAGCCGCGCCGATGCGCAGGCGCCGTGGCGCGACGTCGCGGGCGCCGTGCTGTTCCGGCTGCAGGGCAAGGGCGGCGAGCAGCGCAATCCGCCGCTCGAGTTCATCGCGAACACGGATCGCGCGTGGCGCATCGTCGTCGACATGCGCAACGGCGGGCTCGGCGGCGGCCAGCCGGCCATCGCGATCGGCTGGCATCCGGCCGCGCTGACCTTCGTCGCGCGCGGCACGCCGCCGTTTACGCTCGGCGTGGGCGACGCGTCGCTCGTGTCGTCGGCCGTGAGCCGCGACGCACTGCTGGTCGGCATGGCGCCCGAAGTGCGGCCCGCCCGCGTCGGCGCGGCGCTGCCGGCATCGGCAGTCGCGCCGGCGGCAGCCGCCGATGCGGATGCCGGGCGTCGCTACGTGCTGTGGGGCGCGCTGGTGGTGGCGGTCGGTGTGCTCGGCACGATTGCATGGCGCGTCGCGAAAGGCGGCGGCGACACGCGCAGCCGCGACGAGTGACGTCGACGTGCGTTTGCGTGCCGCTTGACGCGGCGTTCACGTTCATCGAGCAGGTGTGTTCTTTGGGACATCGCCACGCGTGACCGCACCGATTCATCGAGTGGCTCGCCTTCCACCTTTGCGTGAAGGCCGCACGACGCGCCAGCGGCCCGAGCCGGAGTCTGCCCGCCGCTATCGCGCCGCGAAGCGGCCGTGCTGACGCGGCCGCCACGGCGACGACCGGCAACTGGCCCCGCCGGCCGCGCGGCGCGCCGCGAAACGTCCGGTGCGACGCATGCCCGACTCGCGCCGCGCCACCGCGACGATGCGCGGCGCCCACGCCAGCACGACACGCCGCACGGCCGCCACGCGCGCGGCCAGCCGCGATACCGGAGACACGCGGCGCACAGCATGGGCAACGGGCCGCTTGCACAGGATCGCGCTGTCGTAGCGCTTGCCGGCGAAGCGCATCACGTCGACCACCTCGAAGCCCTGCGCGCCGTAGAACGCCAGCAGGTGCGCAGCAGGATGCGGCGTATCCAGCGCGAGCAGCGCATAGCCGCGCAACGCGGCCCACTGCTCGGCGAACGACAGCAGCAACGCGCCGATCCCGCGGCTCTGGCAAGCCGGGTCCACCGCCACCTGGCGCACGCTCGCGACGCCTTCGCACCGGTACAGCGAGCAGGCCGACGACGGATCGGTCGCATACAGCGTGGCCGTACCGACGACACGCCCGCCGCACACGGCGACATAGCACTCGCCCGCTTCCGCGCGGCGGCGCGTGACGTCTTCGTCCTGATCGACGCACGTGCAGTTGAGCCCCATCGCACCGAGCCGCGCGAACGCGCGGTGCAGCATCGGCGTCAGTTGTGCATAGCTGTCGATTGCCGGATCGAAACGCCGGACGATCACCCGATCGGCGCACCTGGAAGGCGGCGCGGCAGCGGTGCGTTCGGCGATCGCGTTCCAGGGTATCGACATGGCCAGGCTCCGTGGTGAAGATGCACGAAGTCTAGGAGCGCGCCGGTTGCCGTCGCAAGAAAAAATGTCGTAAAAATTCCGGGCCAAGACGGCGGGCGGAGGTCGCGAATACGGCATCGTTCCGATGCTGCGTGCACGTCGTGGCGAACGCATCGAAGCACCGATCGTTGTTCGCGCAAGCAACGCGCCATGCAATGAAGTCGCGTGGTGATGTCCACATCCGCGCGCATGCCGTTGACACGTACCGCCCCGCGCTCCAGACTCGCTGCTCCGTCACCGCCCCGCGAGCGCCCATGATCACCTGCTTCCTTCGCTACGTCGTCGATCCGTACAAACTCGTCGAATTCGAAACCTACGGCAAGATGTGGATTCCGCTCGTCGAGCAGTTCGGCGGCACGCATCACGGCTACTTCCTGCCGTCCGAAGGCGCGAGCAACATCGCGCTCGCGATGTTCTCGTTCCCGAGCCTCGCCGAATACGAACGCTACCGCGAACGCTCGAAGGACGATCCGGCCTGCCAGGCCGCGTTCCGCTACGCGGAGGAAACGCGCTGCATCGTCAGCTACGAGCGCAGCTTCTTCCGGCCGGTGTTCGAGTGACGGGCGGCGTCGCCGCGCATCGCGCCCCGTTTTCCGGCCGAAGACGAAAAAAAGCCCCGCCTGCATCCGCGCGGCGGGGCCAACCCATGTCAGTAGAGACATCATGGAGGAGACGAGCCCATCTTATCGACCGTGGCGCACCGTCTCAACCAAGCATTTCTGCTATCGATCTGCGGGGCCGCGCACACGATTGCCCCCGCCACGCGGCATATCGATAGAACGAAAAGTCGTTTTCAGAGTGGCGACGGGGTCGTTACCATCTGGTTTTAAGCCTGTGCTTAGCCGGGCAAGCCAATCCCAGGAGCGCCCCTTGACTGCATTCGATCAACACCGCCGCCCGTTCGTCGTCGGCATCGGCGGGACCACCCGAGCCGCATCGTCCACCGAACGCGCGCTGTCGTTCGCACTGCGCGGCGCGCAGGCCGCCGGCGCACGCACGCGCCTGTTCGACGGCCCGTTCCTGCATACGCTGCCGCACTACGCCCCCGAACACAAAACGCTGACCGACGCGCAGCGCGAGCTGATCGACGCCGTGCGCCAGGCCGACGCGATCATCATCGCGACGCCCGGCTATCACGGCGGCGTGTCCGGTCTCGTGAAGAACGCGCTCGACACGCTCGAGGAACTGCGCGCGGACGAACGCCCTTATCTCGACGGCCGCGCGGTCGGCCTGATCGTCACCGCGTACGGCTGGCAGGCGGCCGGCACCGTGCTGACGTCGCTGCGCTCGATCGTCCATGCGCTGCGCGGCTGGCCGACGCCGTTCGGTGCCACCGTCAACACGCTGGAAACGCGCTTCGAAAGCGCCGACAGCTGCTCGGACCCGAAGGTCGTCGCGCAACTCGAGACGGTCGGCACGCAAGCCGCCGAATTCGCGCTCGCGTTCGCGTCGCATCGCGCGGCCTCGCACGCGGCATCGGTCGATGCGCTCGCGCCCGTACTGAAGGTCGCCAACCAGTAACTTCCGCATTCCGCCGCGCGCCTCCGATCGACGAGATTCGACGGGGCGCGCGGCGCGTCTTCCAGCGCGTGGCGATATGCCGGGCGCATCGTCTCGCCGCTCGAACATACCGTTTCCGCGTACCACCCCGATAACGATTCAGCCCGCCGCGTGATTTGCATTGGCCGAAAGATTGGTTCACGCAGCCGGCAGGTTTTCGTACGCTGAAAGTCCGAACTTTTTCCGCGCACGCCATGAACCGTACGATCCGCTACAAGGGCTATGAAGTCGCTCCCGCTGCCGCCCGGTTGCCGAACGGGCTGTTCGCCGCCAACCTGACGATCGAACGCGCGAGCGGCGGCCCATCGCCGCGCTCCGTGTCGTTCGACGCAATCGATTTCTTCTTCGAGGAAGAGCACGCCCTCGCCTACGCATCACGCTGGGGCCGCCTCTGGGTCGACACGAACGCGTGACGCGCGCCGGGCCGGCGTGCACATGGCCGCTCGAAAATACGCGATGACGGAAGCTGTGCAAGAATCTTTCGATCCGTAATCGCATAACAATAGCCATGACCGACACGCTGCAGGAAGAGCATGCAGCCGCAGATCACGCGATGCGCAACTGGACCTTCGAGAGGCAAGGTCCCGTCCGGATCGGTTCCGACGCGCACAAGCAGATGTTCTGTCGGATGCTGCTCGACACACACAACCCGTACAAGCCGGCCGTGATCGACTGGCCGGCGCTCCAGCCGGCCGAACTCAGACGGCTCACGTCGCTGCCGATCTGGGACATCGCCGTGCAAACCGAAGGCCGCGCGTCGATCCGCGTGGCNACCTACGCCGCNACGGTCGACGATCCGCTGCTGCGCCGCGCGCTCGAAATGGACGGCGGCGAGGAAGCCCGCCACAAGGTCGTGCTGTCGAAGCTNGTCGAGGCGTACGGCATCCGGCTCGCGCCCGAGCCGGCCTACCCGGCGCCGACCGATCCCGAATGGTCGTGGATGATGACGGGCTTCAGCGAATGCATCGACAGCTTTTTCGCGTTCGGCCTGTTCCGCTCCGCGCAGCGCTCCGGCTATTTCCCGCCTGAGCTGGTCGAGACCTTCGAGCCCGTGATCCAGGAAGAAGGCCGCCACATCCTGTTCTTCGTGAACTGGTACGCGTGGTACTGGCGCACGATGCCGTGGTGGCGCCGGCCGTGGTTCTTCGCACGGGTGGCGGCCGTGTGGGTGCAACTGATCCGCGACCGCATGAGCATCGCGCGCGGCATCGATGCCGACGGCGCAGCCCGTGACGCGAATTTCCCGGCGACCGGCACCGCCGACATCGGCGATGCGCTGAACCCGCGCGAGCTGATCGAGCTGTGTCTCGTGGAGAACGACCGGCGGATGGCCGGTTACGACAAGCGCCTGCTGCGCCCGATGTTCGTGCCGCGGATGGCGCGGTTTGCGCTGCGGTTTCTGAAGAAGTGAAGTCGGGCGCTTGCCGCGGGTCAGGCGGCAAGCGCCCGGTTCGGTCCACGCCCGTGGGCCGACTGTGGCGCGTCCGATACATTCGATCCATCCCTCTTTTTCTTCGGCACGTCGCGCCGTCCTCGGCATGACTGACAAATTGCCGCACCCCGGATCTGACATTTCGAGCGCCTTCGACTCGACGCCGACCCGTGGTCTTTGACGGCTGTCGGCACCCCGCCAAACACCCCGCCGCAAGCGTGTCCGCTCAGCTTCCCGCATGCGCGCCGATTCCGCCTTAACGCCGATGTCAGCGCGATCGTCAATAGGACAAAACCGATAAATTGACGCAGACCGTTTCGTTTTTCGTCCTGTAGCACTTTTTTACAACTTCACCGGACCGGCTCGCCGGGAACGCCCGTCACACGGGCACCCGCGCCGGACATGATGCGTAAATCAGCACAACCGAATGCCTACCGAATCAGATAATTTTAATTATTTTATAATCCATAAATAAAAAAACAATACTCATCAAAAGGAAATCTATTAATAGATTAATTAAATGGAAAAAGAATTATCCTCCATCCCGTCAAGAAACATTACAAACATGAAAGAATTCGATGACGCGCAAACGTTTGCTATTTCATTTGTCTTACTTTTGATGTGATTCGATGTGTAATCTACCGCACAAAACCGTCGCAAGTGTTTGATTTTTATATACAAACCAAGATGGACCGAGAAAAAATCAAACCCTTCACGACACATTCTTACAACTTTCAAATTCATTCATCTCCGGCACATCAAAACACGGCGCATTAACCATTCTTTAACTTTCCATTCCCCTCATTTATCACTGTTTGTCAATCTCTAAAATCCACCTCCAATAAACTCCGCCCATCAATTTTGAGATTCGCGCGAGCGCACGGAGTAATCCTCTAAGAAAAGAGACCGGTGTGTGGCGTGCACATTTGGAGGTAGCAGGACATGAACCGCACATACCGCTCGATCTGGAACGAAGCTCTTGGCGCCTGGGTCGCGGCATCGGAACACGATTCGGCACGGGGCAAGCCGAACAAGTCGGCCGTCGTGGTGGCAGCAGTCGCGGCCTTGGCGATCAGTCTGCCCGGCTTGGCCGAGGCCAACACGCTCAACACACAGCAGACCTGCTTCACGGGCAGCAACGGCGCGGTCGGCCGCGTCAACCCGGGTGGCACGCAAAACCAGGCTGGCGATGGCTCCGGAACGTATTCGGTCGTAGCCGGGTGTAACTCCAACGGCAATGGCTGGACCGGTGTCACGGTATACGGCTCGTTCGCGCAGGCGACCGGCAACGGCGCCGTCGCCACCGGTATGCAATCGTCGGCCGGTCTCTGGGGTGTCGCGGCCGGTCTCGAAACCACCGCCAGCGGCGCCGCCGCAACCGCCCTCGGCTTCGGTTCGACGGCCAGCGCGCTGAACTCGGTCGCGATCGGCGGCGCGGGCGGCGACGGTACGACGCCGCTGTCGCAGGCCAACTCGACGCTCGCCTCGGGTGCGGGTTCGATCGCCATCGGCAGCAACGCAACGAAGGGCGCTCAATCGGCCGCCTCGGACGGTATCGCGATCGGCGGGCAATCGTCCGTCGCGTCGACCGCCACGTCGGGAATCGCAGTCGGTCGCGGTGCGACCGTCAATGGTGCGTACGGCATCGCGCAAGGCGACGGCGTCGTCTCCGGCGCAACGGGCCGGAACGTGGCGATCGGCTCGTCCGGTACCACCGCGAACGGCGCCACGGCCGCCGGCGGCGCGGTCGCGATCGGCCGAGGCCAGGTCGCGACCGGCGACGGCGCCGTTGCGATCGGCGATCCGAACAGCGCCACCGGCACGGGCG
>Ga0058696_1000309_pt1 | contig 20891 bp, 19 predicted proteins | sample AgamicMgSfrz_FD_55077 | JGI IMG/M metagenome (GOLD analysis project Ga0058696, IMG submission 55077) | Agave microbial communities from Guanajuato, Mexico - Mg.Sf.rz | ecosystem: Host-associated > Plants > Phyllosphere > Phylloplane/Leaf | place: Guanajuato, Mexico | collected 2012-05-30 | reverse complement strand
TTTTTTATAAAGTATGAATGAAGAACAAAAAAAGGACGCAATCGAATAATGGATATTCGCACATTTTTTGGGGGAGTAACTCAAAATTGGCGCAACCTGGTATTTCATCTCATACATATAGGAGCAAGGGGTGAGAGTGGTGTTATCTTTTACATGGGTTCTTTTTGTCAGTTATTTTATTACAGCTGCCGTTTCTTACTTTTACTTGCGTAAAGCAAGAAACTTAATCAGCTATCATTTTGGAATGAATATTGCGATGACTTCAAGCGGAGTTATGGGTATATCCTGCGGCATTATCCTTGGCAGTCAGTTCCCGTTGTTTTTTTCTGAGGTGACGGTGTTAACTCTCATAATAGCTGTCACTGTTGGAGCAATCTTCGGCTCCCTCGTTGACTACCAAACACTGCTAACAGGTGTATCGAGCGGCATTATGGCGGGAGTTATGGGACCAATGCTTGGCGCAGCAGCCACCTTTACTCTCATTATCGTTGCAACCCTGCTTGTATTCTTAAGTTTTGGACTGCTGTGCTTTTCATTAAGATCATTATAAAGGAGCAGTAAAATGAACAAAAACACGCTTAGATTATTGGTTATTGCCTGCATGAGCACCATCTTTTTATTTGGCTGTACAACGTTTTCCGAGAATGAACAAACATCGAACACTGAAAAAGAAACACACGAACATACAAGTGAAGTAAATATTGAAATACTAACATCAATCAACGATCAGGTAAGCCGGGATTTGGACTTAGAAGTTTCCGTTATGGAAGGAGAAAACCCTCTGACCGAGGCTAAAGTTGGCTTCGAAACATGGAAAGAGGGAGACACAACCCATCCGTATTTTGATGCAGAAGAAAATAAAGATGGACACTACCATTCGAAACTTTTGTTTGAAGAACCAGGCGAATACACCATCAAGGTGCATGTTGAAAAAGGCAGTATCCATGAACATAAAGAACTATATATTACAGTAGAGTAAGTCACTCCTTACTCTCACGTTTAAACAAACGAAAACTTTTTGTGAAGATCTCCTCTTCCCCATTCTGATCCACCATTCGAACTTCAGCGAACCACTTGCCGTCAAACGGGAGATAATAACCTTCTGACTCATACACTCCGTCAGTCTCTGACAGCTTTAAAGGGACTTGGATGGGGGCGATTTCTTCACTGTTTTGATATTCCAGCCATAGCTCTGCCCTTCTGACTGTATTTTCTTTGAATTCGATTTGAAAATGATTTTTACCTGGAGCGTTCGGTGTGATAGTCAAGGCCATATCTGTTTGGCTGCCTTTTTCTTCCCAGCGCAGCGGCGTATTTGCCGGCACAGGACTTAAATAACTTAATCCTCCTACAACAAGCAAAATCAATACCATTAAACTAAAGTCTATTTTTAACCACGGCCATGTATGCGTGAATGGTTTTCTTCTTAAAACGATACGTATGATACCTGCTGTAAGGATGACGAACAATACTAACAACACTTTAGCTAGTAGAAAAATCCCCCAAGGCGTAACCCACAAATATTCCATACTAGGCAAATACAGAGCCGCCAAGGCAATCCCCGACAAAAAGAGAAAAACCATGCTTATAAAAGCGCCTTTCGAGAACAGAGAGATAAATTCCTTTACATGAAGGCGATGTTTTTTCCAAAAAACTACTATATACAATAACCCGCCAGTCCAGACTGCTGCTCCAAGCAAATGCATGAAATCAACTGGTAGGGATACCCATATCGGCCCATAAGAAGCGGAATGGCCATTAAAGCTTTTTGCTGCCAGCATCAGTATAACCCAGAGGCAATCGTACCATTTCGATCTGGAAAGCAGGAAAAATCCTAGCAAAGATAACAATAAGGAAAAAATCCAGGAAAGCCCGAAGCCTGTGTTTAACGGAATCCCTGCGGCAGTCGTGTTCATCAGCCACTGAACAGCAATTAAAATAATTAAACATAACAGATGATATTGCTGTAGGATTAATGAGACAAAACGAAACATGTGCCTTTGTGGCTCATTGTGTTTCCTTCCCTGAAATAACCCCCATAAAATCCAGCCAGTTACGCCAAGCAAGCCAAAATAATAGGCTGCTCTTGTAACAAAAACAGTGATTTGAAAGGGATTATCTCCAGTTGTTTCTAAATCAGCTGGAAGAGCTGCATCTCCAATTAAAAATACATATGATCCACTTATAGGATGCCCATCTGCTGAAATAACAGTATACGAAACCAAATAAGCCCCTTCTGTAAGTTCAGGAAGGCTGGCGATAAGCTGTTTGTTATCACCGCTCATAGTTGTTTCGCTTTCTGTAATGAGTTCTTTGTTCTGATTCATCACCTTAACAGCAGAAAGACCCGCTTTAATTTCTTCATTAAACGTGAGAACTATTTCCTCCGGACTCTCATCAAGTCTGCTGTCGGCAACCGGATTTGCGTTAGTTAAGACTGCGTGAGCGGATGTTTGTAAAGGGAAAAGAAACGGACAAAACAGGATAATGAATAGGATAATAACCTTTCTCATATGTCCCCCCAAAAGAAGTGCTTTTATGTGTATCCTATTCAGCTCATGCCTAAATAATAATCAAAAAAGAAGAACAAAATCACCTTAAGTATTTTCAGTAAAAAAGAGTCTTTTCCACATTACAATGGAAAAGACTTTTTAGTGCCTAGGTTTCTAAAATTAATTGCTAAATGATTATTAAACTTCTTCTTCCTCATCCTCTTCATCATGCTTTGCCCCGCAATGCGGACAAAAATGATCGTCCTCACAAGGGTAGCAGCATACCGGACATGGGTTGCACCGCTTGTCGAGCCATTCAATCTTGCAAATATGCTCAATCAGTATTGTTACAACCTTGTCATCATCTTTTAGAATATCCACAAAGTTAGTACCAACATTACAGATAACGCCTTCCACTTCTTCTGACATATCTGGACATTCTAAAAATATTCTTACTCTGCAGCCTTTAAAACGGAATAATTGAAAAGCGAGATTGCCATTAAGTCCATTGAAGTTTAACCTTGGATTATTAATACCGAAAAAGAATGGTGATACCTTAAACGGAACATCGCAACCTTTGCCGACAAAATGTCCGTTATTATAGCTATTATGAAGCGGTTCAAGCAGAAAACGTCCTTGTTGTCCCCCTTGGTGATGCTTGCTGCAATCACAACCGGAATGATGGTTGTCACAGCCGCAATCAGAGTGGTGATGCTTAGCGCAGTCACAATCGGAATGATGGTTGTCGCATCCGCAATCAGAGTGGTGGTGCTTGTCGCAGTCACAACCGGAATGATGATTGTCGCATCCGCAATTAGAGTGGTGGTGATGCTTACTCTGTGAATGGTGGTGTGGATAAGAAGGATCTTGAGAGTAAGTCGAGTAGTTATGATAATTATTATTTGATGGATAGTGGCTACCATGCTTGTCCTCTGAATCCCAATTATTAATTACTCCGTGCAATGATTTCCATAAATGCTTAGATAATTTACGTGCTTCTCCCCTTACAGAAAAACCCATTATACCCATTAAAATGCTCCCTTCTGTCTTTATTCATACTAATATATGTCATCCTTTCTATCTGGACATGTACAAACGTTTATTATGTAAAAAATTGACTTCTGCCCTCATGTTGTAAATGTCAATTGAAAATCTTGTTCTGTAAAGAAAAAAGCGATCAGCCTTACATAAGTGATCGCCGTTTTTTTATACAATTTATACTACTCTTATTCTGTCACTAAAATATAAACTTTGCTGTTTCTACTCGGCTGCCTTACTATCTGTTTCGTCCCCACAAGACTTTCTTGTCATAAACTCTCTTACTGTTTCCAACTGCTGTCCCTTTTACCGGGTATTCTATAGCGTTTTATCACATTTACAGCTGATATTTTATCGATTATTAGTTTCCTCTTCCAGTCCATTCATCCCGTAATACACCATAAACTACATGGTCAGCATAATGATTATAAAGCCACTCTGCCTGCCTGATACAGCCTTCCTCTGTATAGCGAAGACGTTCAGGTATGCTTCTGCTTTTCCGATTTCCTGATGCTGCTCTTATTTCTACTTTATGAAGCTGTAATTCTTGGAAAGCAAAAGAAGTTAATGCTCTCGCTACTTTTGTCATAATTCCATTACCTTGGTAGCTGGCCCCAAGCCAATAGCCGATGTAGGCTGTTTTGTTCGCCCAGTTAATACTATTAAAGCCAGCAACCCCAACAATTTCCCCTTTAAACAAAATCACCGTTGTTAGACTCGTATTCTCTGAATATCCTTTTAAACAAGTCTTAATAAATTCCCTTGTATCCTCTAGCTTTGTTGTTGTGTCCAGCCAAGGCAGCCATGCTCTTAAATACTCTCTAGAATTCTCTGTTAATTCAAAAACACGCTCTGCATCATGAAGCTGTATTAATTTTAAAGATAAATCCTCACTAATTGTATGTATGAACATAGACTACACCCTCCAGATTTCCTTTTTCTGTATTTTATCACAGTACCTAGCACAATGGAGGAGAGTTCAAAAATAGAACAAGGAAACTTACCTCCTTGTTCTTAGCATTAGTAGAAATTAGATTGCCTTAGCCTTCAAATATATCTGTGTTGTTTTGCTTCAAAATAACCGTTTCCCTGAATTTCTAGGTGAATTTTATATAATTCTTTTTTGAATTGCATGAAGATAGTACACTAAGTACACCGATGTCATAAAATCTTTGTACAGGATGCTCCACCTACAGAATACAATTTGAAAACTATCTCCGCCTCTTTATAGACTGACTTCGTTATGTATGCTTTTTTAACCTTCGACAGTCAAATAATTACTTCCTCTTTTCCCGAACGGAAAGAATCTTTGCATTTGCTCCATATTCGAGCCGAATTGTTTTCCTTGCATCCACAGGTGTTCGGGACGTAATTGGCTGCACCTGTTTTTCCCCGTTTACTTCTAACTCAACTAAAAAACATTTCGCTCCACATCGCATAGCCCATCCTCCTTACATACTAATAAGCCTAACATACTTATATGGGTGCAGAAAATTAACTTACTCTGTCTTACAAAATACAAAAAAGAAGATCACTAAGATCTCCCCTCAAACGCTTACTCTTTGCTTATTGCACCCATTCCCTCTAACAAAACCTTCGCATCGGAGTTTAAGTAATTTCGTGCTGCTTTTTTTAGCAGTGTCTGTTCATTGCCTTTAACAATCATTTTTAATCCTCTTACATCAAACTTAGAGGCGTATGTGTTTATCGAATGAAAAATAGCTAGCTCTTGCCTTGTCGGTTGCTCATAGCCTGATTCAATGGAGTCGGTAATAAACTTTAGCAGTTCTCTTCCGTTTTTCTTTAGTTTCCTTTCGTTTTTCTTTAAAAATTCTATATTTTCTTCCATTAATCTTCTTGCAGTTACTAAGTCAAGCTCTTCTACCTTTTCGTTAATTGTTTCAATTAACTGTTCTATATACATGTGAATAACCCCTTCCCTTCTTTATATCGGAAAGTATCTCTTCTAAATGTACGTATAAAAGAACTATTTTTCTAAACTTTTTAATTGCAACTATTTACACATATGACTCTTTAGGTAACAGAAAGGGTTTAATGAAACTGGACAAATATCTATTCAATCGAGATAACATTAATTTGTAGTTGTTCTTCCGATTCTTTAGGACTACAATGTAATAAGTAGTTAGGTATTAACAAAAAATATCCAGCTCGCCAAATTTGTACGGTAAGGAAAAAAGGAGGCGCATCAGCTTGGACTTAGACAAAAAAGAGAGTGGTTACAGATGGATAGTATTTAGCGCCGTCTTGTTTGCCTATTTCTTAATCGTAAGTCAAAGAACAGCTCCTGGACTTATTACGGAGCAGTTAATGAATGATTTTCAAGTATCAGCTTCAACAGTTGGAATGATTAGCAGTATTCAATTTTTAGCATATGCAGGGCTGCAGATACCTGTCGGGTTATTATCAGACCGTTTTGGTCCAAACCGTTTTCTTATTATTGGAACATTGCTGACCGGAATAGGCAGTCTTTGTTACAGCATTGCTCCTAATGAATATATTTTGATCGTCTCTCGCTTCATCGTCGGAGCCGGAGATGCAGCTATATTTGTAAATGTAGTCTTAATTATGAACGAATGGTTTAAAGGCAATGAGTTTGTTAAACTGATGGGAATGGTGGCTCTCATTGGTGGTGTTGGTTCCTTATCAGCGACCCTCCCGTTTTCTATGTGGATTTCCCATGCTGGTTGGAGAGTTCCTTTTTTAAGCGTTAGCATTATTTTAATTCTAGTTTCGTCCTTGCTTTATATAGTATTAGTCAGGAAATCTAGGAAGATATTTAAAACTGAATCACAGCCAAAGCCGAGCAGGCCCGTTAAAAGAGAAAGTGTTTGGAAAATTCTGCGGCGGGTTGTAACGACTCGACAGGCTTGGGCTACTTTTCTTTGTCACTTTGGTGTCGTCGGTACTTATGTTGGGTTTATCGGTTCATGGGCAGTTCCTTATGGAATGAATGTATTTGAATTAACCCGGTCAAGTGCAAGTCAGCTCGTTATGTATGCGTTAGTTGGTACGATGATTGGCGGTCCTTTGCTTGGTTGGATGTCCAGCAGGACTGGCCAAATTAAAAAGATATACACAATGGTTCATCTAATAGTCATTATCGGCTGGGTCGGATTATTCAGCTTAAATACAAACCCGCCGTTTTTAATGGTTTTATTAATGCTGTTTATCTTAGGATTCGGAAACGGTGCCAGTGCATTAACATTTGCAATTGTCCGCAAATCCTTTCCTATTGAAGAAGTTGGTGTTGTAACAGGTTTTGCCAATATGGGAGGGTTCTTAAGTGCCGTATTACTACCAATTATTTTTGGCCATGTCTTAGACTTCTTTCCTATAGATTCTGTCAGCCTTGGTTATCATTACGGCTTCATCGTGCCCGTCATCTTCTCCTTATTTGGACTCGCAGGCATTCTATTAGCTAAGGAAGAGAAGCAAACAGATGCAAAAAAGGTTTTACCCGCTTCATAATCTAAGGGAAGCCCATTCGGACTTCCCTTTTTTACTGTTCTTGTTTCATTTTATTAAAGCTGCCATGTTTGATATAAAAATGGGATAATAAATAGAATAAAGTCATGATAAAAAATGAATACGTATAGGCCCAATCCACTTTCTTATATAAATCAATCATACTAAGCAGTGGCAATCCAATATAAGCACCAAAGGCACCAAAGCCGATTGCTTTTATAAACGGATTTGCTTTTGGCTTAAATTGCAATAATAACATCACAGCAACAGGTAAAACTGAAAGACGAAAAGAAAAATTAATCGTTGCAACAGGAAACACCTTTACCGGGTAAGCCCACTTTCCGAACATCACCCCTATTGTATCTAAAACCTCTGATAAAACCATGATTAACAAACCTGCAGCGAATAATCTTCCAGTGCATTTTTTATCACGAATAAAAATCCAAATTGTCCAAGGAACAATAATCATCCCTACAGCAATCCACCATTGCCAGGTCCATAAAAAGCTATGCAGAATAGCATCAACGATTAACTTATTTGCATCTGTAATTTGTTTATTAGCCTCATTGACGAGGCGCAGCCCTTCTTGATATTCCATACACATCACCTTCAAACAATTAATATTAATTGTTGATTTACTTCTCAACAAATTCCTTTCCATTCAGTTTTAAAAAGAAATTTGTTATCCCTATTGATAATAAAGTAATCAATAAATATCCTAAGAATATATGGAAATAATTAGTTCCCTTTGAAAGCATTAATAGATTTCCTGCCACTAGTAATGGTTTGAATAAAAATGTAATCAGCAATATTAATATAAACGAATGGAGATAAAAATTCGCTTTTTTTATAAGAGTATATTGATACATCAAAATAAACAAAACGGGAACTAATGAGGTATCCATACCGAAATGAATCGGAAACATAGGGATTGCTTTATATGGATAGCCGATATAATTAGCTCTTGTTGCCATTCCATCCAAATATGCCGACCATATATGTATATTGAACCCGAAAAAAAGCAGCAAAAATAATCTCTTGCGATCAATAAATATACAAAGAATGATTAAAGGGATAATAATCATCAATACATTTAACCAAAACTGCCAAGTATCAAGGCTCGAATAATCAAACCAATATTGATTCCAGAGATCAAACACTTTCTCTTGAGCGTCTTTAAGTTCTTCATATCGTTTAGCTTGCTCTGTTGATAATCCAGACATTTGCAAATCATGCCTCCTTCACTAAACACATGTTAAAAAAAGCCTTCCTAGGAGCAATTTCTTTGGCTTTTATTATTATGCTTCAGGATAATAATAGCTATTCTGAACATACCCACCAAATCAATTCAAAAAAAACTGCCAATCGGCAGCTTCTTTAATTGTTCTTATAAATGCAAAACATGCATAATAAAAAATACTATAGGCGGTACCATTAATGCCGGGAGGAGATTAAGTGTTTTGCATTTCTTTATTCCTAGTATGCTTAAGCCAGATGCTAGAATTAAAATCCCTCCGACGATTGTCACTTCATTCAAAAGATCAGTACTTAAGGAATTTTCCATTAAAAGAGCTATTAAGTAAATCGAGCCTTGCCATGCGAATAACACGATAGCTGCAATGGCTATACCAATACCAAATGTGGAAGCCAATACGATGGAAGTAATTCCATCTAACATCCCATTTGCCAGTAAGTACGTATAATCTCCTTTCAGCGCAGCTTCGACAGGGCCTAAAATAGACAATGACCCAATACAGAATAACAGGATAGCAGTCGATAGTCCCTCCGCTAAATTCCCTTTAGAATATTTACTAACTAAGGCATTAAATCTTGATTCTAAGTCAAGCTTTTGGCCAACAAGTCCACCAACTGCCAAACTAACGATAAAAAGCACAGGATATTTGCTTGATGGTATATGCTGAACAATTGCATTGATTCCTAAACCCATTGCCACTAAGCCCATGGCCTGCATTAAGATTTCATGGTATTCATCCTTTATTCCCTTCTTAAAAACACTGCCAATTATACTTCCTGCTATAATCATTCCGACATTGAATAATGTTCCAAACATACATTTTCTCCTTTAATGATTTTTTAACAACTAAAAATAAAAATAAACCCTCTAGTAACTAGAGGGTCAAGTGTTATCAGGAAATTTATCCCCTTACAAAAGGCAACAATATTTCTGTAACATACTTATCTAAATCATTTGTTATTCCATAGTCAATTAATGTTATTTCTATGGAATCGTCTATCAGCTTATATGTATGATTATCTAGGTAAAATAGTAATTCCTTATAATATGTAGCAGCATCCATATGAGTGCCTTGAAAGCGAATTCTAAGATATTCTCTTGGAGGAATTGTAACCAGTTCAGAAACGGTTACGTCTCCTTCTTCCACCACCATAAATACACTCGAATATGTAGTAAAATCAGCAGCAAGTAAATTGGACATAGAGATAGACAACCCTATTTTACCTAAAAAAACTCCCCCATTAATACCAAAACTTTTTCTTAATTCTGTAATAGGATGCTCTATATCTTCTCCTAATACATATTGCTGCCGCAAATAGGCAAGGCGCATTTCAGGCAGCCTCACTTCACTAATAACATCAAGGGGTGTTTGCACAGCATCTTTTATTTGCATCAAGCGTCGGGAAATCTTTTTTTCCATTAATTCTAATTCTTTTCTTTTCTTTCTCACTTCTTCCTGTTGTTCTTTCAGCATTTCAACAAGGGCATCAATATCTCGAGAGTTAAAAAATTCAATAATTCTGCTAATTGGCAAATCGAGCGCTCGCAAATATTTGATAGAATTTAACCGCTCGAACTGTTGTGTAGAATAATAACGATAATTTGTTTTTTCATCAATAAATGCGGGAGCAAGCAGCCCAATTTCATCATAATATCGGAGTGTTGCAATTTTGATTTGGAACAGCTTTGAAACTTCTCCAATCGTGAAGTACTCTTTCATTCTAAAAAACACCTCTGCCGTTTTTTAAAAAAACTGCACCCCTTATCTTGTGTATCTTAGGTAAAGGGTACAGTTCCATGATTGTTTATTCTTCTGTTAAGCTGTAATTGTATTTCGTACGATCAATTGGAGTATAATTCTTTGGTGTGTAGAATCGTAATAAGTCACCATTGACAACTTTATCTGAGAGTCTTAGCGTTTCTTCCACACTAGCCTGATATTCTTTAGCTTTTTCTAGTTGCTCTTCATCTTCAACTAGTTCACCCGTTTTAGAATCATAATACTTGCCGTCTGTTAATGTAAATTCTGGACTTACATATTCTCCATTTCGGAATGGTATCACTTCATCATGCTCCTTAGACAGAACATCTGTTCCAAAGTGGATATAATCCTTCGTATCCACCCCTAATAAATGAAGCATTGTCGGAAGCAGATCGATTTGACCCGTATACTGGTGCATTGTTCCGCCTTCCATGCCAGGTACACGAATGAACAATGGAGTTCGTTGTAGACCAGCACTTTCAAACGAATTCACTTCTTTGCCAATAACTTGTTCCATCGCTTTATTATGGTTTTCTGAAATCCCATAATGGTCACCGTACATGATAATGATTGAATTATCATAAAGACCGTTCTCTTTCAGATCTGCAAAGAACTGTTCCATCGCCTCGTCAGCATAACGAGCTGTCTGGAAGTAGTTGTCGACTACTTTGTTGCCTGTATTATTCGGATCTATTGTTGCTTCTTCTTGGTTCATCACGAAAGGATAATGGTTTGACACTGTGATGAATTTCGTATAAAAAGGCTGGGACATAGAGCTCAAGTATGGCATTGACTGTTCAAAAAACGGCTTGTCCATCAGCCCATAGTCAGCAAGCTGATCAGGATTCATATCATAAGCACTTGAATCGTAGAAACTATTGTAACCAAAGGATTTATATATTTCATCTCTGTTCCAAAAGCTTCCCGTATTGCCGTGAAACACAGCGGATGTATAACCAAGCTGTCCAAGAATTCCTGGTGCTGCCTGATAGGTATTTAATCCTTTAGTAGTAAAAGCCGANCCTTGTGGAAGGCCATATAAGGAATTCTCAATCATAAACTCTGCATCTGCCGTTTTCCCTTGTGCAGTCTGGTGGAAGAAATTATCAAAATACAATGTATTTTCATCTTCTACCAACGAATTTAGGAATGGCATTGCTTCTTCCCCATTCACTTCATAGTCGATAAGGAAGTTTTGTATAGATTCCATATGAACATAGATCACGTTCATTCCTTTTCCTATCCCGAAATATTCAGGGTTAGGTTCAGCATAGTTGGATGCTGTATAGTTAACGACCTCAGCCATATCATCCGTATCTGCGAGCACCCGCTGTGCAGATGCTTTTGTGCTTTGTACAGCATCATAGACTGTGTAGTTGTACATTCCCAAATATTTCACAATATAATTTCTGTCAAAACCTCTTGTCAACAGCTCTGGGCGGTCAATTTCTGCCATCGCCAGGTTCATGCCTGAAATTCCTAGAGCTAACCCAAAGATCGTTAATCCTTGCTTAAATCCGACTGGCTTAGTTTCTATTTTCACGAACTTGAACATAAGCAATCCAACTAGCAGTAGTGTATCCGCAAAAAATAAGAAATCATAAGGTTTTAACAGTGCATAAATACTGCCGCTCACATCGCCAAAGTTTTGTGTCTGCGTTAATGTCGGCAATGTAATAAAATCATTGAAAAAGCGGTAGTACAAAACATTCGCATACAGTAGAAAAGATAAAAGAAAATCTATAACTAAGAGCGCATAATATTTTCTTTTATTTTTAAATGTTAGGGCTAAGCCTAGGAAAAGCAAGGAAGAACCTAACGGATTAAGGAAAAGTAAAAATTTCTGAAGCGAGTTTCCTACTCCTAAATCAAATTGCGTCAGCTGCACAATATATGTTTTAATCCATAGAAAAAATACAGCTGCAAAAAAGAAGATAATATATTGTTTATTTGTGTTTTTGTATAAGTTTAATTTTTTTATTTTGAACACCAACCTCTATCAATCATGTCTTTTCATCATTTACAAAAATTTAATAATACAAGTGTACCATTTTTTCACCTCATAAATAAATATTTTTGCGAGATGTAGAATAATGGCAATTTCTAAATTAGATTTTAACAGGTAATTATTACTTGGGAAATATTTGGGAGACAGTTGCGACAGCAAGTATTTATTATAAACTATTAAAACCATCTACATATTATACGATAAAACGCACAGAAAAGTTTCACTTGACTTTGAACCCACTCTAACATTTATTAAAAGATCGTAACATTATTATAATATTCAAAAAACTGTGTGATATAATCTGACAAGTTGATTGACGTTCTTTTACTTCTCATAGATACTCATTACTATCAAATAAAATAACGGTTCTCATCATAAGGAGAACAAAAATGCTGTCTAGGGTTCCGGTTTTTGAAATGTCTGGTCCGAGAGGCAGCGTACAGTATAATAAAATACTGTATACACGGAGGGATAAAAGCCCGGGAGAATTTTGCTTAAAAAATTCTCCCGGGCTTTTTATTTTTCCTATATCCATATTAGAAAAGAGGAGAAAAAGCTGATGACCACAAAACCTACACTCGTGAAATCGTTAAAATTACCCCAAGTAGTATTTATGGGCCTTGCCTGGATGACACCAATGATTTTCTTCACTGTTTATGGAGTGGCTTTTGAAGCCGCTGACGGAAGAATGGCCGCGGCTTATATTATAGCCTTTTTAGCAATCTTCTTTACAGCTTTCAGCTATAGCCGTATGGTTAAAGCGTATCCGATGTCTGGCTCTGCTTATACGTATACAAAAAAGTCCATTCATCCGAAAGCTGGTTTTCTTGTCGGTTGGGCACTTCTGCTGGACTATATCTTCTCTCCTATCATCGCCATCTTAACTTTCGGAATTTTCATGAATACCGAATTTCCTTCTATACCCATTTTTGTGTGGATAATCATTATGAATGTAGTGCTTGTTGCTGTCAATATTGTGGGCATAAAATCTGCGGCCCGTATCAGCAGCCTTTCCGTCCTTATTCAAATTGCCTTTATTGTATTGTTTTGTGGATTGATTGTGAAGGATATTCTCGCAGGAGACACACAGGCCGCTTCCCTCTTTTCACTATCACCCTTTTTTGGAGCTGATGGATCATTAGGTGCTGTTTTTACAGGAGCCTCCCTAATTTGCTTCTGTTTTCTTGGATTTGATGCTGTTACTACCATGTCAGAGGAAACGATTGAAGCAGAAAAAACCATCTCTAAAGCAATCTTTCTAATTGTTCTGATTGCGGCAGTCATGTATATTGCGATCTCTTATTTAACACAAATCGCCTTTCCTGACTTTGCTTTTTCTAATCCAGATAATGCTGCATATACACTTGTACAGCTTGTTGGCGGAAACCTGTTAAGCTCCATTTTCATCATGGTTTTGATTATTGCAACCTTCACACAAGGTGTTTCTTCCGTAACTAGTGTAAGCCGTTTTCTATACGCTTTAGGACGTGAATCGGTTCTTCCGCAAAAACTGTTCACTTCACTGCATCCGAAATATAGAACACCTGCTGCAAACATTATATTTATAGGGATTATTTCTTTCGCAGCTGTCTTTTTTAACCTTGATACAGCAGTTACCTTTGTCAGTTTCGGTGCGTTAACGGCGTTCACGTTTGTCAATCTTTCTGTTATCGCTCATTATTTTATCAAACGTAAAGAACGTTCGGTTAAGAGTACCTTTCTATATCTTGTATTTCCATTGATTGGCGCTGGTTTTATTTGCTGGCTACTGACATTGCTTAATAAACAAACCCTTATTTATGGAGCTATTTGGCTTATATTCGGCTTTATTTACTTAGGTGTCAGAACAATTTGGCTTTCAAATAAAGAAAAACACCTTGTTGAAATAAAACAAACAGAAAAAACCATGTTAGATAATCTGACAAAACAATAGTTTTTATTTTCAGAATTGTTATACTACTAATCAAGATCTTAATAAAGGTTTCCACATTAGCGTTGGAAACAAAAAGCTGTCTAGGGTTCCGTTTAAAGTATATTCCTTTAAAGACTGGTCCGAGAGAGAGCGTACAGCTGATGCTGTATACACGGAAGGACAAAAGCCTGGGAGATTATCTCCTTTAAGCTTTTGTCCTTTTTTCATTTTAAGGAGGTTATTTTATGAAAGTTAACGTTTCGAAGTATATCCCTGGCGGAGGTAAATGGTCCAGCATAATCAGCCGTGGAAAATCCATTACGTTTACGGCAATGGAAGATGGCGCAAACCTGTCTCTCCTTTTGTATTCTGCAGTTGATTCTGCCGAACGGTACAATATGCCAGACACATTAAAGGCTCAGCATACCTCCCACTTAACGAAGGGCCATGTGCTGATGAGTGACAACGGCCGTGTACTTACAAGTATAACGGATGATTCACTAGGATGGCATGACCCTATTTCAAGCTATATCACACGTCGTGTTATTGATGAACGCTATGGGAAAACAACCTATCAAGAAAATCGCAATGAGTGGTACCGCAGCGGTGAGGAAAATTTTGCAGTAGAACTTTTCCGTAATGGTTTATCAGTACGTGATCTTGTGCCAGTAGTTAACTTATTCTCTAAGGTTTACTGCACAGACGATGGAAAAATGCATTTTGTACCAGCACATGCCAAAAAAGGTGATTTTATCACTTTAAGGACAGAGCAGGATGTTCTGCTTATCGTATCTAATACACCAAATCCATTAAACGAAACTCTCAACTATCCTTCGGTACCTGTAAAGATGGATATCACGTACGCAGGCAAAGTTTCAGAAGATGATATTTGTGTGAATTATTGTCCAGAGAACAGACGTGCATTTGAAAATACATGGGATTATACAGCTCTACTTGAAGGAGGAATGAAATGATGGCAGTGTTAAACCGTGTTGAAAGCAGCCGCAAACAAGAAAACGCCTTTTTTCATAAAACAATCCAAGCAGGCGACGGTTGGACGTATACACTTGAACCTGGGCAAGTTCTTCGCATTGTTGATTTGGAAGGAAATCAGGCAGCAGACACACTTTTTTATGACGCAGACAATCCTGCTGACCACTATAGTGCTGTTAATACAATCACTAATCAAGGTAATGTCTACTTAACAGCGGGGTCCGTGCTACTATCCGAGGCAGGCAAAGAGCTTATTAAGATACATGCAGATACTTGCGGAAATCATGATACACTTGGAGGCGCTTGTTCTGCGCAAAGCAATACTGTCCGCTATGCCCATGAAACTCTGCCTATGCACAACTGCAGAGACACCTTTATGCTTCAGCTCGCAAAGAATGACCCGCGATTTTCTAAACGGGACTTGGCTCCAAATGTGAACTTCTTTATGAATGTGCCTGTAACGCCTGACGGCAGATTAACTTTTGCTGATGGTGTTTCCGCAAAGGGATTTTATGTNGAGATGCAGGCGCTTTGCCGAGTACTGGTGTTAATCAGCAACTGCCCCCAATTAAATAACCCTTGTAATGCTTATAATCCGACACCTATTCAGGTACTTGTCTGGGACAATTGAGAGAAGGAGTGAGAATCAATGTATACAAAAGTATTAATAGCTAACCGTGGAGCAATTGCAGTCCGAATTGAACGCACCCTTAAAAAAATGGGAATTGCATCAGTGGCAGTTTATACAAAAGCAGACCAGGACAGTTTGCATGTTGATTTGGCAGATGAAGCTATCTTGATAGGTGAAGGTGCAGCTAAAGACTCTTACTTAAACGGTGAGCTTCTCCTCCAGATTGCAAAAGAAACAGGAGCTCAAGCTATCCATCCAGGCTACGGTTTTTTAAGTGAAAATGCTGATTTTGCGAGAGCCTGCTTTGATAATGAAATAGCCTTTATCGGCCCTACACCTGAGCAAATAGAGTTATTCGGCTTAAAGCATTCTGCCAGAGAAATAGCAGAAAGAGCAAATGTCCCTATGCTGCCTGGTACATCTTTGATTACCACTCTTTCAACCGCACAGTCTGAGGCAATTAGAATTGGATATCCAGTTATGCTGAAAAGCACTGCTGGCGGAGGCGGTATTGGGATGCGTGTGTGTGAGAACGAAGCCTCCCTTCAAAATGCTTTTGAATCAGTACGCCGACTAGCAAAATCGAACTTTAATAATGGCGGTGTATTTTTAGAGAAGTACATTCAAGAAGCTCGGCATATTGAGGTGCAGATTTTCGGCAATGAATTCGGCGAAGTTGCAGCGCTTGGTGAACGAGATTGTTCTATTCAGCGCCGCAACCAAAAAGTAGTCGAGGAAAGTCCAGCTCCCCTCCTTTCCTCCGTGGTACGAGAGGAAATGCACCAGGCTGCCAAACGTCTTGCAGAGGAAGTCGGTTATCGCAGTGCCGGAACGGTGGAATTTTTATATGACCCTAAAAAACAACAATTCTATTTTCTAGAAGTAAATACACGGCTGCAAGTTGAGCACGGTGTTACGGAAGAAGTACTTGGTATTGATTTAGTGGAATGGATGATTTGTGAATCTTTCGGCGACCTGCATAGTCTTGAGCAATTATACAAAAGCCCTGTTGGACACAGCATCCAAGCTCGAATTTATGCTGAGGATTGTCTCAACGACTTCCGCCCTAGCGGCGGAAAAATTGATTATGTTCAGTTCCCGCAGCAAGCACGAGTTGAAACGTGGGTAAGAGATGGGATTCAGATTTCCTCCCTATACGATCCAATGCTTGCAAAAGTCATCGTTCATGGGGACACTCGTGATGATGCGCTTGAAAAGCTATACAGTGCTCTTTTAGAGACAAGATTGTACGGTGTCACAACTAATATTTCCTACATCCGAACATTATTAATGGAAGAAAGCTGCAAAAAGGGGCTTGTTCACACGCGGATGCTCGACGGATTTTCCCCTGCTGAACAAGCAGTTGAGGTGCTTGATGGCGGCATTCAAACAACTGTACAAGATTGGCCGGGCAGGATTGGCCACTGGGATGTTGGTGTTCCCCCGTCCGGCCCCATGGACCCTCTTGCATTCCGTATTGGAAATAAGCTGTTAGGTAACGCTGAGACTTCAGCTGGGCTGGAATTAACACTGCGCGGCGGGACGTATCGTTTCCGAGGAGATATCGCATTTTGTTTAACAGGAGCTGATATGCACGCCAGTCTCGATGACAAGGAAGTTCCGATGTATACAGTAATTCATGCTAAACGCGGGCAAGTATTAAAGTTTAATGAAGCAAAAACAGGCATGCGCACTTATTTCCTTGTGGCAGGCGGGTTAGATATGCCGCTAATTCTTGGCAGTGCAGCAACTTTCACACTCGGCGGTTTTGGAGGACACGGTGGCAGAGCGTTAAGAACCGGGGACGTATTAGCCGTTAAGCCCGCTTATGTAACTAAAGACAACATGCTCAGCTTTAAAAACCAGCCGAATCTAACAAAAGAGTGGACAATTGGTGTCATTCCTGGTCCACACTGTACAACAGAGTTTTTATTGCCAGAATATTTACAGCAGCTGACAGAAATTAGTTGGGAAGTTCACTTTAACAGTTCCCGTACAGGCGTCCGCTTAATTGGCCCTTCTCCCCTTTGGGCTCGGGAGGATGGTGGTGAAGCAGGGCTGCATCCATCGAATATTCATGATAATGCTTATGCTGTCGGTACGCTTGATTTAACTGGCGATATGCCAATATTGCTCGGTCCGGACGGTCCAAGTCTTGGCGGATTTGTCTGTCCTGTTACNACAGCATCTGCTGAATTTTGGAAGATTGGCCAGCTTCATGCAGGTGACCGCATACGCTTTAAACTGATTACCCTAGAGGAGGCCGAATCACTCCGTAAGGCGCAGGAACAGTATCTTGAAAATATCAGCATACAGGAAAATGATTTAACATTACCAATGATTGCTGAACAGACAATCGAGATTGCACCTGATTACCCTGTCCTTCTAGAGCAGTCAACAGGTCGTTTTCCAATGGTAATAAGGGCTGCTGGTGATAGGAATATTCTAATTGAATACGGCAAGATGGAACTTGACTTGCTTCTTCGCTTTCAAGTCCATGCTTTAATGCAAGCAATTCAAGCCGATACTAGTCTGCCTGTTCTTGATTTGACGCCAGGAATTCGTTCCTTGCAAGTTCATATTGATGCGGTGCAAATGTCAGTTATTGAACTGAGCAAAAAAATCGCAATCATTAATGAAACACTGCCGCCACTAGAAGAAATAGAAGTGCCGTCACGCATTGTCCATCTTCCCCTCTCATGGGATGATCCAGCAACACAGCTTGCTATTGACCGCTATCAAAAGAATGTCAGACCCGATGCTCCCTGGTGTCCTAGCAATCTGGAATTCATACGGCGGGTTAACGGATTAGATAGCATAGAAGATGTTAAAAGAATTGTGTTCGATGCCAATTATCTTGTCCTTGGGCTTGGTGATGTCTACCTCGGAGCGCCAGTGGCAACACCGGTAGATCCGCGACATCGGTTAGTTACAACAAAATACAATCCTGCTCGAACTTGGACACCGGAAAATGCAGTTGGCATCGGCGGAGCGTATATGTGTGTGTATGGTATGGAGGGACCTGGAGGGTACCAGTTTGTCGGACGCACTATCCAAGTCTGGAACAAGGTGCGAGAAACAGAAAGCTTCCAAGAAGGAAAGCCGTGGCTTCTCCGCTTCTTTGACCAAATATCTTTTTATCCAGTCAGCGCAGATGAACTGTTGGAAATGCGCGAGGACTTTCCCCGTGGCCGCTTTAAGATTGAAATAACAGAAACTTCATTTAAACTTGGTGACTACTTAGCTTTCCTAGACTCCATAGAAGACAGCACAACTGCATTCCGAACAACGCAGCAGGCAGCCTTCCATGAGGAACGGGAAAGATGGCAGGAGCTAGGTCTTGCTGAATATGTTTCTGAACACGAACCAGTACTTTCACCAGAAGAAACACTGCCAGAAGGTGCAGAAGCAGTCCGCAGTTCGATGCCAGGCAGTGTTTGGAAGGTTCTAGTCTCTCAAGGTGATGTTGTCAAAAAAGGAGACCCTTTAATTATCGAGGAAAGCATGAAAATGGAATTTCCTCAGCTTGCACCATTTGATGGCTCCATTGAATCTGTCCATGTCGCACCTGGAGAAGAAGTACATGCGGGCCAACTAATCATTTCTATTAAAAAAGCGGAAAGCGGTGATAGTAATGCAAACAATCCAATTGCCAATGAAATTATCCATTCGTGAATTGCAAGCAAACTATGAAACAGGAAAACTTAATCCAGAGATGGTCATTGATCTTATCATAAAGCGGGCAGAAGCCGATAAGGATATGAATATTTGGATTACGCCTCCTTCTTTGAACTTTATCCGTCCCTTTTTAGATAACCTTAACAAGATGGAGCGATCCCAAGCTCCTCTTTGGGGAATTCCGTTTGCGATAAAGGATAATATTGATCTTGCCGGAGTACCTACAACTGCAGGCTGTACAGAATTCACTTATACTCCAGCACAGAGTGCATCTGTGGTTCAGCGCTTGATAGACGCAGGGGCTATTCCAGTAGGAAAAACAAATTTAGACCAGTTCGCAACAGGTCTTGTCGGCACAAGAAGTCCTTTTGGAGAAACCAAAAATGCTTTAAGACCCGAATTAATCAGCGGCGGTTCCAGTTCTGGGTCTGCTGTTTCTGTGGCCAGAGGACAGGCCGCTTTTTCCCTTGGAACAGACACAGCGGGCTCCGGTCGTGTCCCTGCTGCCTTAAACGGATTGATAGGATTTAAGCCGAGTCTCGGGGCCTGGCCTGTTAAAGGTGTCGTGCCTGCATGTGCAAGCATTGATTGTGTAACTGTATTTTCACATGACTTGCAGGATACAATTCTAGTTGACGAAGCAGTGCGAGGGTTTGAAGCGGAAGACCCTTGGTCAAAGGAATTAGTACGAAAAAAGACAGCTCTACCAAAAAAATTATTGATACCTGAANAAACACCAGAATTTTACGGACCGTTTGCTGNCGAATATAAACTTGCTTGGCAGAAAACATTGGAGAAATTGCATAATTTGGATTGCGAGCTAGAAAAGATCGATGTCAGCTATTTATCCGAAGCTGCATCTGTATTATATGATGGCCCCTGGGTTGCTGAACGTTGGTCCGACTTAGGAAAGTTTATTGAAGCGCACGAAAATAAGGCTTTATCTGTAACAGAAACCATTTTGCGAAATGGAGCTAAAGAGGAATACAGTGCAGCATCCGTTTTTGAAGCAATGCATACACTTCAGGGCCATAAACGGAAAGCACATATGCAGCTACAAGATGCTGTGTTAATTATGCCAACTGCCGGCGGCACCTGGACACGAGAGGAAGTGCGCCAGGACCCAATTAAAACGAACAGCCAAATGGGTCTTTATACAAATCATTGTAATTTACTTGATTTATCTGCAGTGAACATCCCGTCCATTGCTCCAGATGAAACATTGCCCTTTGGTATCACCCTATTTTCCGGGCATCAGGAAGAACATTTATTGATAGGCTTTGCCGATCTGTATTTACATGATATTTTCGCGCCAAAAGGGAGCTCCACCGTAACTGTAGCTGTTTGCGGCCTCCATATGAAGGGATTTTCTTTAGAGCAACAAATGCTAGAACATAAAGCTGTTTATATCGGTACATCGAAAACATCAGCACATTACCGAATGGTTGAACTAAATACTACACCAAAAAAACCAGGACTTATTCGTACCGATAAAGGCAGTTCTATAGAAGTAGAGAAATGGGAAATGCCAATTGAACAATTAGGCTCTTTCGTATCCCTGATTCCGTCACCACTTTGCTTTGGAACAATTGAGCTTGAGGACGGTTCACAAGTTAAAGGGTTTCTATGTGAGGCA
>Ga0058696_1000306_pt1 | contig 20978 bp, 16 predicted proteins | sample AgamicMgSfrz_FD_55077 | JGI IMG/M metagenome (GOLD analysis project Ga0058696, IMG submission 55077) | Agave microbial communities from Guanajuato, Mexico - Mg.Sf.rz | ecosystem: Host-associated > Plants > Phyllosphere > Phylloplane/Leaf | place: Guanajuato, Mexico | collected 2012-05-30 | reverse complement strand
ATTGTGCACGCCAAGGACTTCTACTGGAGATCTTCGTACCGCAATCCCGGCGAAGGCTGGTTCCAAACCTCACACGGCAATTACCTGCGCGGTGCCATTGTAGGCCATGGCGACATCGACATGCCTGAGGTGTTCCGTGTACTGAAGAAATCCGGCTATGACGGATATATTTCGGTTGAATTCGAGGGTATGGAAAATTGCCAAACCGCCTCACGCATTGCGATGGATAACGTTCGCCGCCTATGGGAAGAGGCATAGGGCTGAGTACTTGTTTTAAATAAATAAATCGAATCAAATTCTAAAGAAGGCGTGAGTAACAGAGGGGAAGCTTGGAACTGTAGGAGCGGAAGCGACCGCCTTTGTCTGCGGATTTCAACCGCCAGAGCGGTTGATAAAAGAAATTTGCAGACAACAGCGGCCGAAAGTCCAAGCATTCACCGTCGTTACGTTAAGCCGAATATTATAATTACTTGAGTCAATTCATATGAAAACGATGGAGGGATCAGCACAATGTCCAAATTGAAAGTCGCCGTCATCGGTGCCGGGTCAATATCTGATTGTCACTTGCAAGCCTATGCCAGTAACCCTGACGTTGAAATATACGCCATATGCGACCTGAATGAAGCACGTGCCGCAGACATGGCGAAAAAATATGATGCAACTCATGTATTCACCGATTACAAAGAACTGCTGGCCTTGCCTGAAATCCATTCCGTCAGCATCTGCACATGGAATGATTCCCATGCGGAGATCAGTATTGCTGCGCTGGATGCGGGTAAAAACGTGCTGTGTGAAAAGCCGCTCTGCCAAACCGTAGAGGATGCACTCGAAGTGGAGAAAGCCGTTCATCGCAGCGGCAAGCTGCTGCAGGTCGGTTTTGTGCGCCGCTATAGCGACAATGCACAGATTCTGAAGAAGTTCATTGATGCGGGTGAGCTGGGCGAGATTTATTATGCCAAAGCATCCAGCTTGCGTCGACTCGGAAATCCGGGCGGCTGGTTCTCGGATATCAACCGTTCCGGCGGCGGTCCACTGATTGATATTGGTGTGCATGTCATCGATATTTGCTGGTACCTGATGGGCAGACCAAAGGTGAAATCCGTTTCTGCCAACGTGTCCAATCGACTAGGCAATCGTGCCCATATCAAGAATCTGTCATTTTACAAGGCCGCAGACTATGACGCTGAACAGAACACGGTTGAGGACATGGCGAATGCCCTGATTCGTTTCGAAAATGGGGCAAGTCTGCTCGTGGATGTCAGCTTCACGCTTCATGCGAAAGCAGATGAAACCTCGGTCAAACTATATGGTGATAAGGGCGGCGCCGAGCTGGAGCCGGAAATCTCGATCATTGGCGAGAAGTTCAATACCATTTTGAACATGACCCCGCAGGTGGATTTCAAATCATTCGATTTTATGGGCTCGTTCCGTAATGAAATCAACCATTTTATCGACAGTACACAGGGCCGCAAGGAAACACTTAGTCCGGTAGAGGATGGCGTCGAAGTAATGAAAATGCTCTGCGCCATCTACGAGTCAGCACGCGAGGGCCGCGAAATTTCACTGTAACTGAAACGAGAAATCGAGAGGTCCTAGATAACGATGAGTGGAATGTAGCACATTGCTCAATGTTGGGGTTAAAAGTCGATTTTATTAAAAAAACGTTTATGCAAACGGAGAGTGCAAAACCGATCTGAAGGAACGAAGTGACAGGGTTTAAATGTCTTTCTCAGTTGAACTAAACCGTTACACGATAACGGAGAGGGCAGAACCAATCTGGAGAAGCGAAGCGTTCGCCTTTATCCCCGGATTTTCCCTTTGAGCAAAGGAAATCCAAAAAATCCGGGGATAACAGCGATCGGAAGATGGTTCTGACCGCGCAGTGGTCCAGTGTACAGCTATTTATTCAGCTTTTGACATCTAATCCGAAGGAGATGAACGGGATGAGCGAAACCAAAGACGTGGTGCTGGAACAGGAAGAACAGGTCGTTGAAGCCGGGGTACACAATTTTAGCAAAGAGGAAGAATGGGTCAAACCGGAAGATCCGCTGCTCCTTGAGCGGCTGGAGTGGTTCAAGGACCAGAAGCTGGGGCTGATGATGCACTGGGGTCCCTATTCCCAGCTTGGACTTGTGGAGTCCTGGGCACTGAGCGATGAGGATGGCGATTGGTCGCGCGATGACATCGACTGGACAGATGACATGGAGGATTTCAAGCGGGAATATTTCGATCTGAACAAAACCTTTAACCCGATTCGCTTTCAACCTGANGAATGGGCGCAGATGGCNGCAGACAATGGCTTCAAATATTTCCTGTTCACGACCAAGCACCACGACGGTTTCTGCATGTGGGATACCCATACGACCGATTATCGGATCACGGGCAAGGACACNCCTTTTCATACCCATAANTATGCGGACATCTGCAGAGCGCTGTTTGACGCTTTTCGGGCCAAAGGGCTTGGCATCTCGGCGTATTTCTCCAAAGCGGACTGGCATACCCCGTATTACTGGGCGCCGGGCATGGAGCGTGGACGTCATATGTGGCGCGGGCCATCGTATGATCCCCACAAGTATCCGTGGCTGTGGGAGAAGTTTGTTGAGTTCACACATGAACAGATCATGGAGCTGCTGACGAATTACGGGCGGATCGAATGTCTGTGGCTGGATGCCGGTTGGGTGCGTGAGGGTCGCCACGGCCAAGATATCAGGCTCGGAGAAGTCGTGGAGCGGGCACGTCAGACTACACAGCCATGGCTTCTGTCAGCAGACCGCACCGTGGGTGGACCATACGAGAATATTGTTACCCCAGAGCAGACCATTCCGGAGCACCCGATGAATATCCCTTGGGAGAGCTGTATTACGGTGGGCAATTCCTTTGCCTTCGGATTCGATGACCAGTATAAATCGGGGAGACAGCTGGCACATATTTTGCTGGAAGTGGTGTCCAAGGGCGGCAACCTGGCGCTGAATATTGGACCGCAGCCGGATGGTCGTCTTCCGAAAGGGGCCGTTCGAGGCATTAAGGCACTTGGTGAATGGCTCGCGATTCACGGAGAAGGCATCTATGGAACCCGGATCTGCGGACCTTACTTTACGAAGGATTGGGCCTTTACGCAGAAGGAAGGTATCAACACCGTGTACGCCTTCCGTTTATACAGAAACGAGAATGAAGTAGTAGAATCACAAGTCATCATCCCTTATTTGGAAAAGGTAGAGCGAGTCGAACTTGTTGGTACCAATGACGTAATTTCGTATCAGCAGACAGAGAATGGACTTGTTGTCGATCTGCCACCATCTGCTGTTTCTGGGGCAACACCGATCACGCATACGTTCAAATTGTTAACAAGCGGGTAGAACGGCATGTGAATTCCGGGGGAGCAATCATGGCCTCCGGGATTTTTGTATTCAAGCATATGGAGGTGGAATTCCTGATAATAAAGGCGCATAAATGCTTGTGCCGCAAGGGTTTATAGAATATGGAGAGGTGGGAGAAAATTACGAATTGATCAAAAAACACGGTTCCATGTACTATCGAATTAAGAAAGCGCTACCTGATACTATTGCTAACACGTTATGCGCTACAACATCAATACGAGCGAAAAAAAGGATGTTTTAGAGAAGTGAATGTAATGTATTATTACACTTGAGGTGTAGAAGGAGTGACGCAAATGAGTCGAGCTACGGAAAGCATACCCGCCAGCCTGGAACTCCAGCAAAGGAACCATGTGGAGCCCAAAAGGCAGCATCCATTCATCAAAAGCCTCAAGAAGCATTGGGAGCTCTATCTGCTCGTTCTGCCTCCCGTGTTGTATCTGTTGATCTTCAAGTACATCCCTATGGTTGGAGTCCAGATTGCCTTTAAGGATTTTAGTGTAGTCAAAGGAATCTGGGGAAGTCCGTGGGTCGGATTCAAACACTTCGAGGCATTCTTCGAATCCCCGAACTTCTGGCTCCTGATCAAAAACACGATCGGCATCAGCTTCTACTCCCTGATTGCCGGATTCCCCATTCCGATCCTGCTTGCGCTGGCGCTGAATGAGATCCGAACGGGTTACTTTAAGAAGACCGTCCAGATGGTCACCTATGCTCCGCACTTTATCTCCACGGTCGTGATGGTATCCATTATTATTCTGATGCTGTCCCCGCATGTGGGCGTAGTAGACAAGCTGTTCACACTGCTCGGCTTCCCGATGACCAACTTCATGGGCATCCCGGAATACTTCAAATCGATCTATGTCTGGTCTGGTGTATGGCAGGGCATGGGATATTCATCGATCATATACATCGCCGCCCTTGCAGGTGTTGATCCATCACTGTATGAGGCAGCGAAGATGGATGGCGCTTCAAGACTTCGGAAAATTTGGCATATTGACCTTCCGACGCTCGTTCCAGTCACCGTTATCATGCTGATTCTGAGTTTGGGCAGCATTATGGGCGTTGGCTTCGAAAAAATATACCTGATGCAGAATCCGCTCAACACAAGCGCTTCGGAGGTCATCTCCACGTATGTGTACAAGGTGGGTCTGATCGGTGCGAATTTCAGCTTCTCCTCGGCAGTAGGATTGTTCAACTCCATTATCAACCTGATCCTGCTGATCATCGTCAACGGCATTTCCCGCAAAGTATCCCAGAACAGCTTGTGGTAAAGGAGGAGCTCATCCATGTTCAACCTGTTTAATCGGAACCGGATCAAGGATCCNCTCGGTGACCGCATCTTCATGACACTCAACTATATCTTTCTGTTTGCCATACTGTTAACNGTGTTTTACCCCCTTTTGTATATCATCAGCTCTTCATTCAGCTCTTCCCGAGCCGTTACATCCGGTCAGGTGTGGCTGTTCCCGGTGGACTTTAACATTAAGGCGTACATTTCCATTTTCAAAAGCCAACAGCTCATGCTCGGTTTCTACAACACGATCATCTATACCGTGGTCGGCACATTCATTAACGTGGCACTGACCGTCATGCTGGCTTATCCTTTGTCACGCAAGTCGTTCTATGGACGAGGAGCCATTATCATTTTCATGATGATTACGATGTTCTTTGATGGCGGTCTGATCCCAACCTACCTCTTGATGAAGGATCTGCATCTGCTGGATACACGCTGGGCGATGTGGCTGCCAGGGGCGCTCGCGGTGTTCCAGGTTATCGTGGCGAGAACGTTCTTCCAGTCTTCCATCCCGGAGGAGCTGGGAGAAGCTGCGGAAATGGATGGATGCCGGGATATCCGATATTTGATCAGCGTTGTTCTTCCATTGTCGAAGCCCATACTGGCGGTCATGACACTCATGTATGCCGTTGGTCACTGGAATGCCTACTTTGATGCCCTGATCTATCTGCGTTCCGAAAAGTTGTTCCCACTGCAATACGTACTTCGCAATCTGCTCATCCTGAACGCTGCTGATCCGGCGATGCTCGCCAACACCAGTCAACAGATGCGGGATCAGGGCTTCGAGCAGGTATTGAAATATGCACTTATCGTTGTCGCGAGTATTCCAATTTTGATCATGTATCCGTTTGTACAAAAGCATTTTGTCAAAGGGGTCATGGTTGGTTCCCTCAAGGGATAATTCACAGAAATGTTGCCCGGCTGGCCTCTTGAAAGGAGGTGGAAGGAACACGCCGGCTTCCGGGATCGGTTTTAAACGAATTGCAGTAAACGAGTGGTATGCCGTTTTGAACAAAAAGGAGGAGTCAGATTGAGAAAATCTTGGATTTCGATGTTGTTTCTGGTCTTTGCTTCGATGGCTTTGTTGTCCGCATGCGGTTCATCCGAAGAATCGGGTGCAGGTAGCGACGGTAGCGGCGAGAGCGGTGGCCCTGTAACGATGACTTTCTTTGCCCCGCAAGGCAAAGCGTCCATGGAAGAGAATGAGTTCACCAAATTTATCGAAGACAAGTTCGACGTTACCCTGAAATGGGATCTGGCCCCGACAGACGCATTGCAGGACCGCAGACAATTGCTGCTCGCCAGTGGTGATTATCCCGAAGTGTTCCTTCACGGCAAGTTCACCACCTCAGATCTTCAGAACTATGGAAAACAAGGCGTGTTCCTTCCGCTGCAGGATCTGATTAAGGAATATGGCCCGAATCTGACCAAGATCATGGAAGAGAAGCCATATTTCAAAGAAGCCATTACAGCTCCGGACGGCAACATCTATGCCCTGCCGATCTTCAACGAATGTTACCACTGTACGTATGCACAGAAATACTGGATCAACACGGAATGGCTCGATAACCTGGGCCTTAAAATGCCAACAACGACGGATGAACTGTACACGGTGCTGAAGGCGTTCAAGGAGCAGGACCCCAACGGTAACGGCAAGGCAGATGAAATTCCTCTCACTGGCGCGCCGAATAAGTACGTATGGAACGGCAACATTGATGCCTACCTGATGAACAGCTTTATTTACAACGATAACGACAAGTACCTGATTGTGAACGGTGGCAAGGTTGATTTTGCGGCAAACAAGGAAGAGTGGAAAAAAGGACTGGAGTACATGCACAAGCTGTACGCGGAAGGCCTGATTGATCCGGCTTCCTTTACGCAAAACGACCAGGCCATTGGACAGCTGGGCAATAAGGAAGGCGACGAAGTGGTCGGCTCCATTACGACGGCACTGGTCAGCTATCTCGTGAACACCTATGACAAGGATATTACGCGTCACCAGCATTGGGAGATCGTTCCTCCATTGAAAGGACCGGATGGCGTACAGACGACAGGCGCTACGCAGAGCGTAGGCGAGTTTGAGTTTGCTATCACCAATAAAGCAACAGAAGCCCAGCAGATTGCGGCTATCAAAATTGTGGATTACATGTTCAGTGANGAAGGNGCGCTNTACGCAGANTATGGTCCGACGGAAGGCAAGGGATGGAAGAAGGCTGATGCAGATGAGAAAAACATTAATGGTGAGCCTGCCAAATACAGCTACTACAACCTGCCTGAACGGGACCCGAACGTCGTAGTTAACGAAAGCTGGTCGCAGATCGGAGCACATGACTTGTCCAACACGTTCCGCAACCTGTTTGCCGAAGGTCAAAATCCATTAGAGGCAGAAGGCTACGGTACCCGTCTGGCTCAAGCGACCAATGTGTATGAACCATATGCACCAAAAGAAGTATACCCGGCGAACGTATTTATTCGTCCGGAGGATACCGAATCGGCTGCACAGCTCACCACCGCAATCAAGGATTACGTGCAGACCAATATGGCGCAGTTCATTATCGGCAGCAAAAGCATCGATAAGGAATGGGATTCATACGTCAAAGGCTTCGATGGACTGGGACTCAGCAATTACCTTGAGATCTACCAGCGTGCAATTGAGAAGGATCAATAATAGTTGAGGAATTCAAGATCGAGACTGTCCCGAAGTCACTCGTGACCGGGACAGTCTTATCCTTTGACAACCCCACTTCCTCCGATATGATAGGGATTATTTATAGAAAGTTAACGACCAGAGCGAGTGGTTGTCGTCATGCAGCATGTTGCATAATTCGATTTTATCGCTCACGAGTCCAAGCTATGGACGAATAGAATCATTTCGATCTATATCTTGCTGATTGCAAGTCGCTCTTGGGGTTTATGCAAAATGCTCACGCGTATAAACAGTGGTGGGGGGACCTTGGGGATGAACAACAATTGGTTTAGACGTTTGCTGCTATCGTATCTGCCTGTTTTTTTTATTGTGACTACGATTTTATTTATTATCTTTTTCCAGATTTTCAACGAACAGAACCGCAAGGAAGCGCTAAAGGCCAATGAGTTTCTGGCTTCACAAGTGACGCAGTATTTGGATAATTCCCTGCGCTCCATAGACTTCAAGGTGCTGCGCGAGATTTTGACCAATCCGAATCTGAAAAATTATTACGCGGTAACCGGAAGTGATGATGTCTATGCCGGCATCCAGGCAGTCCAGGTTATCGACGAATTGAAAATAGAATATCCGCTGATCGATTCCATTTATATGGTCCGTTACAGGGATGACAAGGTATTCAGCAACGGCAAACCCGTGCCTATCGAGGAATTCCCGGATGCGGCATTTATTGAAGACAGCCGGGCTGCAGAAACGCAGAAATGGGTTGGCGGGAGAACCTTCAGGGCCTTTCCCACAGAGGAAGGGAAACAGGTCATTACACTGATCCGCGGAGTTGGCAATGGGAGCGGACTGATTGTGGTGAACATAGATCTGCAGACGCTGCAGAAGTCCATTATGCAGATGTATGATCCGGAGTTCACCTTCGTCAACATATTTAATCGGTCGGGTGGCAATCTGTGGGACAGCGGTGTGACAGAGGAGCACAAAGCCCAAGCCTCTTCTGGTGAAGTTTTCTCTGAATTTACATCCAGCTACAGCGGCTGGAAGGTACAAACGGGGCTGAACAATGGTAAAGTCGTCAAATTTGCCCTGAAGTTCTACAATATCTGGTTTGTGTTTGCCGTGGCTGTTGTTCTGATTGGTGTGGTATGGGTGATCTATGTAACTCGCAGAAATTACAAGCCGATTCAGCAGATCGTTACGTTAATCGAAACGGTTGCTGCACAGAAACAGCCAGGCATGGGCTATGCCAAGGAGAACGAATTCCGATTTATCCAAGCCACGCTGGAACAAATGATTAACCAGACGAAGCAGTATCAGGAGGAGTATGAAGAGAATCTGATTTTGAAGAAAAAATACTTCTTTCAGGAACTGCTGGAGGGAACGAAGGAGTTTACCGGCGATGAGCTCTCGGCCGAGATGAACAAGTTCAGTCTGCCGCGATTGGATGACAGGTGGACCGTGATGGTTGTGGAGATCGACCGCTATTCCCGCTTCATCGAAGAATACCACGTGCAGGACCAGTCTCTTCTGAAATTCGTATTGTCCAGCATTCTGCAGGAGAGCGCCCGCAAGGAAGATACCGAGGTATGGGCTGAGTGGATTTCGGATCATCGTCTGTATGCCATCTTATGGTTGCCGGATATGCCGCAGCCGGAGGAGAGTGAGCGCAGACTGCTGGAGGGTTATCTGGATCAGGTCGAGCAGTATCTGAACTTTACGGTAACCATTGGAATTGGGCGGGTAGCTGTCGATCTGCGTGGTCTCAGAGCATCCTTCAAGGAAGCGGTTCATGCGCTTGATTACAAAGCAGTACTGGGTGTGAACCGAATTATTCCGTACGGTGATGTACCAGGCTCAACCAATGACGTGTATGAGTTCTTGAAGACAATATCGCTGTTGGTACAGGCCATGCGGCTGTCCGATGACGATTGGGATAAGCATTTTGACAGGCTGTTTGAGCAAATTCATGCCTCGATGCTGTCCCGTCAGGAAATCATGAACACGATCCAGCTGCTGTTCCAGCATGTGAACCGGGAATTCGCAGAGCTGCCGCGTGAGTACCACGAGCTGTGGGCAGAGGTCATGGGTCATCTGCTTCGGAATTTGGAGGATTGGGAAACGGCCGAAGACCTACAGGAATTGTGCAAGGATGGTTTCCAAAAACTTGCCGGACAGATGCAGACACTGCGTTGTTCCAAAAAACACCGGACGCATATTCTGGAGATTCGCAAGTATATCGAAGAGAACTATAACAATCCTGATCTGTCTTTGAATTATTTGAGTGACCTGTTTGATATTAATCCAAAGTATTTAAGCAAGCTTTTCAAGGATGAGATTGGCGAGAAGTTTGTGGATTTACTAATTAGCCAGCGGATTGAGAAGGCCAAGCAGTTGATGCAGGAGACGGACAAGGCCATTCAGGAGATCAGCGAAGAAGTGGGGTACACGAATTACAATTCATTCAACCGGGCCTTCAAAAACGTCGTGGGTGTAGCGCCGAGTGATTACCGAAAAGCAATTTGATCTCAAGTGGAACAAAAGCAGAGAAGTAGCAAGCCAAGCCAAATGCATAAGGAGAGTGTGCACATGGATTATAGAGATGCTTCGTTACCAATCCCTGAGCGGGTACAGAATTTGCTTGAACAGATGACTACCGAAGAGAAAATCGGTCAGCTGATCCAGCCGATGGGCTGGAAGACGTACTGGAAGGAGTCGGATGGTACCGTACAAGTGACGGAGGAATTCAAAGAAAATATCGCGCAAGGTGGCGTTGGTTCTCTATACGGGGTGCTTCGTGCCGATCCGTGGACCGAGGTGACACTGGAAACCGGATTGACCCCGGGTCAAGGAGCGGCTGCTACCAATGAAATTCAGCGATATGCGATTGAAAACTCGCGTCTGGGCATTCCCATTTTGTTCGGGGAGGAATGCTCGCATGGCCATATGGCGATCGGGGCAACGGTATTTCCGGTGCCGCTGACCGTAGGAAGCACGTGGAACACGGAATTATACCGCAAGATGTGTGAGGCGATTGCGGTCGAGACGCGCAGCCAGGGCGGAGCAGCAACCTATTCCCCTGTGTTGGATGTGGTGCGGGACCCAAGATGGGGACGGACCGAGGAGTGTTTTGCCGAGGACCCGTATCTGATTGGTGAGTTGGCTGTGGAAGCGATTAGGGGATTGCAGGGAGACCGTCTCGATTCGGACCGGACCATTATTGCAACGCTGAAGCATTTCGCGGGATATGGGAGCTCGGAAGGAGGTCGTAATGCTGCTCCTGTGTATATGGGTCTGCGCGAGCTGCACGAGGTAGACCTGCTGCCCTTCAAAAAGGCGGTGGAAGCCGGCGCTTGCTCTGTGATGACTGCGTACAACGAGATTGACGGTGTACCCTGCACATCCAGCACGTATCTGTTGAACGATCTCCTGCGTGAGCAGTGGGGCTTTGATGGGTTTGTGATTACCGACTTCGGTGCCATTCAGATGTTGGTTAACGGACATAACACAGCAGAGAACGGGGAGCAGGCCGTAGCTCAATCCCTTCAAGCCGGTGTGGACATGGAGATGTCCGGATTCATGTATCGTAAACATCTGGCGCAGGCGCTGGGGCAGGGATTGGTTCGTAATCAGGATCTGGACACAGCGGTATGGCGTATTTTGGAGATGAAGTTTAGATTGGGGCTGTTCGAGCAGCCTTATGTCGACCCTGACTTCGCGGAGCGAGTAATTGGTTGCGAAGAGCATGTGGAGCTGGCGAGGAAGGCAGCCCAGGAAGGGATTGTTTTGCTCAAAAATGAGGAGAATCTCCTTCCGCTCAGCAAGACAAATGTGAAACTCGCCGTGATTGGACCGAATGCCAATCATACGTATAACCAGCTGGGAGACTACACTTCTCCACAACCGAATGGACAGATTGTAACAGTGCTGGACGGCATACGCCGAAAGCTCGGGGCAGATGCGGATCAAGTCCTGTATGCACCTGGCTGCCGGATCAAGGGCGATTCCAGAGAGGGCTTTGCGCAAGCAATCGCTTGTGCTGAACAGGCCGACGTGATCGTGATGGTTATGGGTGGATCAAGCGCTCGCGACTTCGGGGAAGGCACGATTGATCTGCGGACGGGTGCATCGGTTGTAAGCGATGATCCTTGGAATGACATGGAATGTGGCGAGGGCATCGACCGTTCATCGCTGAATCTGATGGGTGTTCAACTGGAGCTGGTGCAGGAAGTGCACAAGCTGGGCAAACCCGTGGTTGTCATATATATTAACGGGCGACCTATTGCAGAACCTTGGATCGACGAGCATGTGCATGCCATTTTGGAGGCCTGGTACCCGGGACAGGAGGGTGGCAATGCGGTTGCGGACATTCTGTTTGGGGATGTGAATCCGTCCGGGCGTCTGACCATCTCCATTCCCAAACATGTCGGACAGCTCCCCGTGGTTTACAATGCCAGGCGTACCCGTGGGAAGCGATATCTGGAGATGGATCTGGAGCCACAATATCCGTTTGGCTTCGGACTCAGCTATACCGAATTCCAATATGACCATGTGAGAGTTGTGCCTGAAATTATTGAGCCGAATGGAGAGGCCGAGGTTCAGGTGGAGGTCACGAATACCGGTACGATAGCCGGAGCTGAGGTTGTGCAATTTTATATTACGGACGAGGCGGCTTCTGTTACTCGGCCAGAAATATCACTTAAGGGATTTCGCAAGATCCATCTGGAGCCTGGACAGACCCGAACCGTCACTTTTCCCGTGAATGCAGAGCATCTGGAACTCGTGGACTCCCGACATCAGTGGGTGGTTGAGCCAGGCAGGTTCCGGCTGATGGTTGGTCGCAGTTCTAAGGACTGGAAGGCATGTGATTTACAAGTGCGAAGTGAGGTGGGGCCAGCATGATACGGATAAGCCGATTTATAGAGGATATGTCACAGCAGCAATGGTTAGCGAAGATGGAGCTGCCAGAATGGCAGATGCAGAGGGCCAGGTATATACGGCCTGGAGAATACCGGATGGAGCAGGAAGAAGCCTCTATTGAGTCTGTGAATCCCCTTCATAGTACACACGGAACGACTTATTTTATGAGCAAGTTAATTGAAATCCCGGACGAATGGGAGGATCAAGCGATTGCTATGATCTTTGAAGCGGGTGGTGAAGGATTGCTGAAGGTGAACGGCAAGCCGTATCACGGACTGGATCGCAATCATTGGCTGGTCCCACTCCCCAGGAGCCGGGTCGGGGCATCACCCCTGCTGGAGATTGAGCTGTATGATCCCATTCCGGAGCCGCATGACCCACTGAACCGCCAAGCAGTCATACAACCGCCGATCCGGGGCATACATACAGCCCTGGTACATATCAATCGCCCTCTTCAAAGCCTCATGTACAGCGTAACGGTACTTGCAGAATCTCTGAAGGCACTGCCTGAAAAAGACTTGAAGCGGTTCCGGCTGGTTCGTGCCATTCATGAGGTTATGGATGAGATGTACAACGAGCCTAAGCGTTGGGTGGAGGCAGCGTGGGTGCAGCGCTTCGAACAGTCGCTTGCACAAATCGTACAAGAGCAGGAGCCGGAAGAACAACGGGATGGATTCATGCATCTCGTAGGGCAGTCACATATTGATATCGCTTGGCTCTGGCCTGTACGGGAAACGGTGCGCAAGTCCAGCCGTACCTTCTCCACGATGTGTACCTTGATGGACGAGCATCCGGGGTTCGTGTATTCACAGAGCCAGCCGCAGCTATATGCCTTCGTGAAGGAGCATTATCCGGATCTTTACGAACGGATCAAGGCTCGCATTGCCGAGGGTCGATGGGAACTCGTCGGTGGCATGTGGGTAGAACCGGACTTGAATATCCCGAGCGGCGAGTCCCTGGTAAGGCAAATTTTGTACGGACAGAACTTCTACCAGGAGGAGTTCGGCAAGCGCTCGAGCATCGAATGGCTGCCGGATACCTTCGGCTACTGTGCTTCCTTGCCACAAATACTGCAGCTCGCGGATGTTCCCTATTTCATGACCACCAAGCTCAATTGGAACGACACCAACGTGTTTCCATATGATCTGTTCGACTGGGTAGGGATTGATGGTACCTCGGTACTNGCGTATCTTAACCACGGAGTAAATGAGCATACGCGTCCCAAGGATGTGGATGAACACTGGCAATCCTACAAACAGAAGGATCTGCATCCGGAGCAAATGCTCCTCTATGGACATGGAGACGGCGGGGGCGGGGTTACGCATGAGATGGTCGAATTCGCGGAGCGGTCCCAGTTCATGGTGGGCCAGCCAATCAGCACATTCAGCACGGCTCAGGCCTTTTTCGAAGGAATTTCAACCAATAAACCGACGCTGCCGAAATGGCATGGTGACTTGTATCTGGAACTGCATCGCGGGACGTATACGACCCATGCGCGAAATAAACGAAGCAATCGCAAGGCAGAAGTGCTATATCGGGATGCGGAGGTCTGGGGGCAGTTTGCCGGGACTGAAGCAGGCCAGGAGAAGAGCAACCTGGACGAGGGATGGAAGCTGCTGATGCTTAATCAGTTCCATGATATTATCCCGGGCACATCCATTCCGGAGGCATACGTTACGTCCGCGGAAGAGTATACGAAGGTGTTTGAACTGGGCACATCAGCTCTGAACGACTCACTCGGCAACCTTACGCAGCGCATTGCAACCGATGGATGGGAAGGTGCACCGTATGCCNTATTTAACAGTCTGGGCTGGGAGCGCAGAGAAGTGGTGACCCTTAGCGGGGGCGCTGAACTAAGGGGCATGGCAGCGTTTGACCAGCAGGGTAACCGAATGGATTGTGATCTGGTGGAAAAGGAAGACGTAGTAACCATGTCTGTCGATATCCCATCCATCCCTGCGTTTGGTTACACCACGATATGGCTCCGTCCAGACAAGCAACCTGCTCCGGCTGTACTGAAGGATGACTCGTTCCCTTCCGTATGGGAGACCCCATTTTATAGGGTTGAATTCAACGATATCGGCGAGATTACCAGATGGTATGACAAAACGGTCCGACGGGAGTGGTTGAAGCCGGGCGACAAGGCGAATGAGCTGCAATTTTTCCACGACAAACCCACCTACTGGGATGCATGGGATATTGATCCCAGATTCGAATCTCAGCTTGCGGGCAAGGTGCAATTGGTCTCGAAGGAGGTTGTACAGCGAGGTGTAACCAAGGATGTACTGCGGTTTCACTGGAAGCTGAATGAATCTGACATCAGCCAGGATATCGTATTTTATCGTCATCAGCGCCGGGTGGATTTCCAAACGAAGGTTATCTGGAATGAGAGTCATAAGCTGCTCAAGGTTGCCTTCCCGGTTGATCTGGTGGCTGCCAAAGCAACGTATGAAATCCCGTTTGGTGCGCTGGAACGGCCGACACATAACAACACCAGCTGGGAACAGGCACAGTTTGAGGTCTGCGGGCATCGCTGGGCAGATGTCTCCGAGGGCAATAGCGGAGTAAGCCTGCTCAATGATTGCAAGTATGGATACGACATCAAGGATCGGACAATTCGCCTGTCTCTGTTGCGTGCTCCGAAGTGGCCGGATGAACATGCCGATCAGGGCGAACATGAATTTACGTATTCGTTATTGCCCCACCAGGGGGATTGGCGGGGAGCTGGGGTCGTTAGGCGGGCGATGGAGCTGAATCATCCGGTTCAGGTAGTTGCAGCAGGCCGGCATGCGGGCATTCTACCTGCGGAGCATGCCTGGATTGAGTATCAGAGCGAGCATGTCATCCTGGACACGGTTAAGGCCTCGGAAGATGGTACGGGAACGGTACTTCGTTTCTATGAATCGTCGGGTGGTCGGGAAACCGTACAGGTCCAGTGGAAGGCACAGAATGTGCAGGCATCCATCGTCAATCTGCTGGAGGATGAAATCGATCCGCTAACTTCTCAGGCAGGCGGATTCGAGCTAACGTTCAGGCCCTACGAGATCAAATCGGTGAAACTCTGCTTCATCAATTAGGAATTGGGCAGGCATAGCCTGGATAGCGTGGGACATACACGTAAGTAGATATGAAAAAAACTGCCGAATTCATGTGACGATGATTCATACTTTAGTTATGATGATGAAGAGTCGCTTCTCTACCATTTGCGATCTATGATTGGAGGAGGGCTCGGTCCGTTTCCTGTTTCGAAAATACCAACTCATGGGAGGGCATGGCATGACATTAACGAACAAGATTGGTGTAATCGTGGATAGCTTCGGCGTAGGTGTACGTGAAGGATTGAAAAAGGCCAAAGATGTGGGAGCAGAAGGGGTGCAAATCTATGCCGTCAAGGGAGAGATGGATCCTGAAAATCTGTCTCCGGCGGCACGCAAGGAGCTAAAAAGCTATATTGATTCCCTGGGTCTTGAAATTTCAGCCTTGGTCGGCGACCTAGGTGGGCATGGGTTTCAAGTGAAGGAAGATAACCTGTGGAAAGTGGAGAAATCCAAACGAATCGTGGATCTGGCACTTGATCTGGGTACCCATATTGTGACGACCCATATTGGCATTGTCCCGCATGACCCTGCCTCAGAGGTATACGCTACGCTGCACGCAGCATGTGAAGAGCTTGGTCAGTATGCAAAAAGTGCAGGCGCGTACTTTGCGATTGAGACAGGACCGGAGACGGCAGCTGATTTGAAAGGATTTCTCGATACCCTCTCAACGAACGGGGTTTCAGTCAATTTTGACCCGGCTAACATGGTGATGGTAACGGGTGATGACCCGGCTCAGGGTGTGCGTCTGCTGAAGGACTACATCGTACATACCCATGTGAAGGATGGTGTACGCCTGAAGGAAGTCGATCCAAGGGATGTATACGGGGCAGTGGGCTATGCGCCGATGGATCATGAGAAAATTGCCGAAATGGTATCCTCAGGAACCTTTTTCCGCGAGGTGCCGCTCGGAGAGGGTGGAGTGGATTTTGACAGCTATTTTGCTGCCCTTCAGGAGATTGGTTATACAGGGTACCTGACGATTGAGCGCGAAGTCGGCGATCAGCCTGAACAGGATATCCGCAAGGCGGTTGAATTTATCAAACAATACCGTTAGGGAGCTGAGAAGATGAAAGTGGGCCTGAGTACGTATAGCTTGTTGAACGATTTGAAGTCGGGCGAGATGACGGTTCTGGACGTGATCGACTGGATTGCGGCAAATGGCGGCGAGCATATGGAAATGGTCCCGTACGGCTACACGGTGGAAGATAACCCGGAGCTGGCTGATGCGATTCGGGAGCGTGCTGCTTCCGCAGGCATAGAGCTGTCCAATTACTCGATGCCAGCCAATTTTGTACAGGAGACGGAAGAGGCGTTTGAGGAAGAAATGGCCCGGGTCAAAAGGCATGTTGATGTGGTACACCGAATGGGTGTCAAACATATGCGTCATGACGTGACAGCCTTTACCTTGCCGAAGGAAAACATGACGATTGCCTGGTTTGAGCAGCATCTGCCGCTCATGGTTCGGGGAAGCCAGATCATCGCCGACTATGCCGCACAGTTTGGCATTACAACGACGATTGAGAATCACGGGTTCAGTGTACAGGCGAGCGATCGTGTCCAGCGGGTACTGCAGGCGGTGGACCGCCCCAATTTCAAAACCACACTGGATATCGGCAACTTCATGTGTGTGGATGAAAATCCGATAATTGGGGTCATGAAGAATTTGCCTTACGCCTCTCTGGTGCATTTCAAGGACTTTTATTTCCGTCCATATGATGAACATCCGGGCGGTGGTGATTGGTTCACCACAACGCATGGCAATTTTCTGCGCGGAGCCATCGTAGGGCATGGAGATATCCCGATCCGGAAAATTGTGAAGCTGATTAAGGATTTCGGTTACGACGGCAACATTACGGTGGAATTTGAAGGCATGGAAGAGTGCAAGNCTGCATCCCGAATCGCGATGGACAACCTGCGCCGGTTTTGGGAGGAAGCGTAAGCAATTATTCTATTTCATTGTCAGGGCCACTTTATATGGAAGTGGCTCTTTTGGCGCGTTTATTTGGCAATATTGATGCAATCCTGATTGCCGGGCATACTCTCGCAAAGCTAACATAAATTGGTTCTATGTAAGGATAAAGTTACGAGCATCACAAGTATGGTATACTTAATCTATTCAGCCTGGGAAAGTACTGGCTATGGATGGGAGAGATTGCTGATCTATGCAGGTATTCGAGGACTGGAATCAGAAGGTCAAGAAAACATTTAATGCGACAAACCCCGCGGTTGTACTGACGGTTTCGGAGGCAGGCAGTTTGCTCGGTTTATCCAAGGATCAAATGAAACTGTACGTGGACAAAAACAAATTAACCAAGGTGCCAATCATGCGAAGTGTACACCGGTATTTGTTGTTAGAGAGCGAGATTGCCGACATCGTCAAAACGAATAAATCCATATGATCCTGATATCAGCCATTTTACCGACATGTGTATCGGGAGAATGGTTGTTTTTTTGTCATCTGATGCAACAGCCCGGTCTAGATCAGGGGATAAGATCTGACCGGAGAGGGTATTGCTTTAAAGAAGGAAATACCTGCTTGTCAAAGGACAACCTGTCCTATATACTCATGTCGCAAGCGGCATGATGGTTAGTGAAAACATGAGCTTAAGGAGATGAAAAACGCATGGCGATTAGTTTGAATGTGTATCTTGTAACGGATGGAAACGGAAAGGAAGCAGTTGCGTTCTACAAAGAGGTTTTTAACGCAGAGGTGTTGGCAATTCAGACATTTGGTGAAGGTCCGTCAAGTCCGGATCACCCGATTCCCCCAGAAGCCAAGGATCGCATCATGCATGCTTCTCTGCAGATCGGGGGCTCTGTGCTCATGTTGTCGGATACGTTCCCGGGCATGCCACATGTCATTGGTAACAACATTAGTGTTACCGTGAATACGGATACCGCAGATGAAGCCAAACAAATTTTCAGCAAACTTGAAGATGGCGGAGAGGTGAAAATGCCGATCCAGGAGACGTTCTGGAGCCCAGCCTACGGCATGGTTACGGACAAGTACGGGGTTCAATTTCAAATTAGCTGTACTCCGGGCCAGGCGTAGCAATTTGCAATTTGTTTTCGATCTGTCCTTAATAAGAAAAGACCTCCACTGCCTGATTTCATCACGCGGGCTGGAGGTCTTTTTGGCTTAGATTTGCTTTTGAATCTTGGAAGGATTGTTGATCTTATAGGGTACCGGATTTCGAGTGAGCTTCTTCTTAATGATCTTTGCTTCAAAAGTAAGGACATCCCCAACTTCAAGCTCCAGCTTTTTCATCGTGGCACTGTGGCTGGACCAGGCTTCGCCAATATCAACGTGATCAGGCTCGGTGATCGCCACGCCTTCATAAACGATGACCTCATCATCATTGTCCGAGAAATGGTTCGGAACCGTTGTAAATTCCTTGACGACTGCAGTCATTTTCACTTTGCCTTCAGGCAGGTCAATTTTGACCGATTTNGCCTTGCTTGCCGTCTTCGCCTTCGGTTTCGCTTCACTGCTTGTCCCGTCTTGTGGGCCAACATATTCCTCAACGAGTCCATCCGGATCTCCTTTCAATCCGGAATGGCTTCCCTCGGCATCGATGTCCATGTCATTCAGATCGGATGGAATATCGTCCGAATCGGATATTGTATCCACGGCGACTGAAGCAGTGACCGCATGAGCTGTGTCCTCTGTTTGGGATGCGTTCAATGGCTCATTGGCCTTATCCGTTTCTGCTCCCGTCACGGGTCTCACATTGTAGCTCGACGCTTGCATCTCTTTCAGATAAGAGGGATGAATGCAGTGTTTCTGTTCATTATCCAGCTGGATGACTGCTGCCATATGATCCACATAACCAACGATGGTACAGGGCATGTTCAGTCCGTTTCCTTTATAGTAGAACGTTTTGAGCTTGGTTGCTTTACCCGAAAGCAGGCCCCACTCCTGGCACTTTTCGATGAGTTCCTCATCGTTTTCCAGGGGAATGTAATGCTGGGGCTCTATTATAAAAGCATATGTCATTTCGTGATTCCGCCTTTCCAATTGTTTCTCCATTCATCGTTTCCAATTTACAATCAGTGTATCACAAGTATATACCCGGAGATGCATTTTATAAAAGTCGACCAAAGCACGCCTATGGTATAATTTTAGGAGAATACNGAACAGGAAACTTGTTACTGAACCTTAATATACATATCCTCTGAAAGGATGATCACAATGGAGAAAAAAGTGAATCCCCAAGCCCTATGGCTTGGGCTGGGCTTAGCACTCGGAGTGAGTATTGGTACGGCAACCGATCAGCTTGCGCTCGGTATTGCTTTTGGCATGGCCCTTGGAGTCGTGATTGGGTCAGTGGTAAGCAAACGGGCGGCCGTCGGGACGGAAGATATGCTGATGGAGCATGTCCGTGAACTCCGCAGACAGGAAGACTGGGAAGAGGCACTTCAACGTTCGGAAGATCATCCTGTACTCATTCTGAAGCACAGCACCACTTGTCCGATCAGCGCGAGGGCGTACAGAGAGTTTATGGCGTTTGTGGGCTCCACTGCGTCAGATCCCAAACAGCAGATGGACTATCATATCGTCAAAGTCATCGAGAATCGGCCGCTTTCCCGCCGGATTGCGGAGGAAACAGAAGTGCATCATGAATCACCGCAGGTGCTGCTCCTGGATCAAGGGCAGGTCATCAAGCACACATCTCACGGCAAAATCACAAAGAAGAGACTGCTGCAATGGGCACAGAATCCGTTTGGATAAAGATCAAATTACCGATAGACCCGTTTTCTTTCAGCCAATGGCGAAGGAGCGGGTCTATTTTTACGTCTTTTTTACACCCTGGCAGGGATTCTTTACCCCCTTTTTACAGCGTTACGGTATAAGATTTTACACGTAGCAGGTTGATAGAACGGTAGAGAGAGGGAGGAAGGGCGTATGGTGAATGATGCTGCGATGATCGGATTGGTTGCGCTGTTGTTCGTGGTGTTCTGGGGTTTCATTAAATTTTGCGAGAAAGCCTAGGGCTCATAGCCAGAGAGGGGAAGATGCATGTGACCGTTATAGGATTGATTGTGCTGGCACTCATGGTCTATCTGGGCTATGTGCTGGTGAAACCGGAGAAATTCTGAATGNTTTGGATCGCAGATTAGGGAGGAACTATGGATATGGGTAGCGGTTTANTACAAGTGGCGGTCACGCTGCTGATCATCATCCTGCTGGTGAAACCGGTGGGTAGTTATCTGGTCAAGGTATTCGATGGAAAGCGGACAGGACTGGACCGGATCTTCGGTGGACCTGAACGACTGCTCTATCGATTAATGGGGGTTCGGGAGAATGAGTCGATGGGCTGGAAAAAATACCTTTCAGCCGTGCTCATTTCCAACTTTGTCATGTTGATTTTGATGTTTCTGGTGCTGCGGCTGCAGCAGTTTCTGCCGCTCAATCCGGACGGCATCAGCAACATGCCTGCAGCGCAGGCGTTTAATACGGCTGCTTCCTTCATGACTAATACCAACTGGCAGTCGTATACAGGCGAGAATGCCCTATCGTATCTTTCACAGATGCTGGCCGTGACCTTCCCAATGTTTACATCGGCGGCAACGGGCTTCGCCGTGGCGATTGCGTTCATCCGCGGACTGGTTGGCCGGAGGGATGAACTGGGGAACTTCTA